>Ga0308157_10000733_pt1 | contig 91029 bp, 77 predicted proteins | sample PhyBR1_FD_201035 | JGI IMG/M metagenome (GOLD analysis project Ga0308157, IMG submission 201035) | Phyllosphere microbial communities from UC Gill Tract Community Farm, Albany, California, United States - DLSLB.R1 | ecosystem: Host-associated > Plants > Phyllosphere > Unclassified | place: USA...
GTTTAGTTTAGGTTTTCATTAGGTAAAAGCTAAACAAATCCTAAATAAAAGCTAACTTAAAACAATATAATTCCTAAACTAATATATACGCTATACTTAAAATGGTGGCTCGATAGTCTAAATAGCATGTAGAACGAGAGCTGGTCAATACTACAATTTGTATGCAATCGAGTCAAATAGGGAATTGGAATCCGTTCCGTACAGATTCCAGAGAGAATAGAGCCCCAAACCGCAGCCATAAAAAACACTGAAATAAACTAAAAATGTAGTAAAACTTACTGGAAAAGTATTTTTGAAGTTGCAAAGACTAACATTACGAATTAAGCTGTATATTCGAATAAAAGGAATATTTAATCACCATCACCGATTTTGAACGAACTTTTCAAAATTTACCAACTTGATGCAAATGAAGCACTGCGCATCCAAGAATCGAAAAATGAAATACACCACCATGATTTCGAAGAACTGATTATTGGTGTAAAGGGACAATTAAAACATTTCATCGATTTTAAAGCAGAAACCTATACAGCTCCTTTCGTCAGTTTTGTTACGCAAGGAAAAAATCATCGGGTAATACCTCTCCTTCTGGATCAAGAGATCGAATTTTGGGTTATCAGATTTAAAAGCGAATTCATTCCGGAAACGACCTTCCAGCTCTATGCACATTTTCATGAAAATGCAACATTGACTTTTTTCCAGCCCCTTTGCTTTTCCAGGTTGGTCGTACTGTGCCAAATGATACAACAGGAAACACAACAACCCGTAATTGATTATGCTGTGATCAAGCAGTTGTTGAGTACTATCTTTATTATGATCGAGTCAGAGCGAAAAAAACAATTTCCCGCCACCCAGCAGCAATTAAAAAACCAAAGTACAACGTTCAGCAGTTTTCTATCCATATTGGAAGAGAATTATCGACGACCGGAGGGCGTTAACTTCTACGCAGAAAAACTTTTTATGTCTGCCCGCAATTTAAATCTGATCTGCCAAAACATACTACAACAAAGTGTATCGGAAATCATCGAGACAAGAAAACTGATAGAAGCCAAAAACCTTTTGTTAACAACGAATAAGACCATTTCAGAGATAGGCTTTGAACTAGGCTATCGGGAAAAAGCTTATTTCACCAATGTTTTTAAAAAGAAAGCCGGAATGACCCCATCTGAATTTAGAAATGAGATTCAGAAACTGATTTCCGAATAATACAACAAATTGGCAATAAAATATTACCTTGATCCCCCCACACTACTTAATTTTGCAATAACAATTAACGCTATTCGTATCATTCAAATGCGTAGAAAGGAGTTTATCAAAATTATGGCAACACTACCGCTATCAGGAATCGCAAGCCCCGCAAGTTCATTACGTAAATTTTCTACTGAACTTACTGCTACAGACAAATTTCCGGTTCTTTTTTTAGGACACGGAAGCCCAATGAATGCCATCGAGGACAATGAATTTGTCCAAGGGTTCAGAAAAATAGGACAAACATTCGAAAAACCGAAAGCAATCTTAGTCATTTCGGCGCATTGGGAGACACGTGGAACATTTGTAACTGCCATGGAGCATCCGTCTACAATCCATGACTTTGGTGGTTTTCCCCAAGCTTTATTTGATGTACAGTACCCAGCTCCCGGAAGCCCCTCCTTAGCGCAGGAAACACAGCGCATCGTTACAAAAACGGAAGTTCATCTCGACGATAAATGGGGTCTGGACCATGGCTCCTGGTCTGTTGTCAGGCATTTATACCCCAATGCTGACGTCCCGATCATTCAAATGAGTATAGACTATACCCAACCGGCTTCCTATCATTATGCAATTGCACAACAGCTGGCTGAACTTCGGAAAAAAGGGGTCTTGATTATCGGAAGTGGAAATATGGTCCACAACCTCAGAATGGTCGCCTGGGACAAACTTAACACAACGGGATATGCTTACGAATGGGCTACCATTGCCAATGATAAGATGAAAACGCTTATCCAGGATGGCAACCATCAGGCTCTAATCAATTTCAGGCAACAAGGGAAAGAATTCGATCTGGCAATCCCTACGCCGGAACATTATCTTCCATTAATCTATAGCTTGGCTTTACAGGAAAAGAATGAAGATTTATTTTTGTTCAATGATAATGCTATAGCAGGATCCCTTACCATGACTTCAGTAAAAATCGGTTAATGGAAAAAACATAGGATCTCGTGGGGATACTTTGATGACAGCAAAGAGATAGTTACATTTGTTTTTAGAATGCATAATAGCTTAATTTAAATCATGGCAACAAAACCTGTTATCGAAATCGAATACTGTCCAAAATGCAATTGGATGTTACGTGCAGCCTATATGTCCCAAGAAATCCTGAGTTCGTTCACAGAAAATATCCATGGAGTCCTGCTTATTCCAAGTGAAATTTCAGGCCGCTATACCATACGCATAGACGGGGAAGAAATTTTTGATCGAAAAAGAGCCGGACGATTTCCTGAAATAAAGGAACTAAAACAATTGATCCGGGATATTGTTGCTCCTGAAAAGTCATTAGGACATTCAGATAAAACTTCTTAACTGTCGTTCAATATAGCATAAATCGGATTTTATAAACTTCTTCTTCTTAGCACCTTTGTATAAAACTAAATGGACAATCATGACTATTCAACAAGAAGTAGATTTTCAACGTATCGCCAAGGCCATACATTTCTTACAGGAAAATTTCAGAACTCAACCCACATTAGGGCAGATCGCTTCTCATGTCTACATGAGTGAAGCTCATTTCCAACGCATGTTTACCTCTTGGGCAGGTACAAGCCCAAAGAAATTCTTGCAATACATCAGTTTAAATCACGCAAAATCATTATTGAAAGAAAACAATATTGCAGAAACCACATTTCAGTTGGGTCTCTCAAGTAGCAGCAGGCTGCATGAGCTGTTTATTAATATTGAGGGAATGACGCCCGCTGAGTACAAGAACGAAGGTGCCAACTTGCTCATTTCTTATCACTATTACGAAACCCTTTTTGGTCCAATCATTATCGCTTCTACCTCAAAGGGCATCTGCCATATTGCTTACGAGGAAGATAAAGATTCCGCACTCAAAACACTTCAAAAGCGTTTTCCAAACGCTAGCTTTATACAACAAATAGACCTCATCCATGAAAACGCACTCAAAGCATTAAATCCACACAACAATGACATTGGTCAAGTGAAATTGCATCTCAAGGGGACAGCATTTCAATTGAAAGTATGGGAAGCATTGTTAAAAATCCCCATGGGTAATTTAAGTACTTATGGTTCAATTGCTGCTCAAATTGGAAATCCCAAAGCTTCACGCGCAGTAGGTACAGCCGTGGGTAGCAATCCGATTGCTTATCTGATTCCCTGCCATCGGGTTATTCAAAACAGTGGTATATTTGGCGGTTATCGTTGGGATCCGATGCGCAAAACAGCGATGATTGGTTGGGAAAGTCTTCACACCGCGATATAAAAAACAAAACGGCAAGGATATCATGGAACTCTTCGACAATCTTTTTGATGAGAACAAAAACATACTACCCTATGATGGAACAGTCAATTACTACGGCAAAATACTAGATCAGGCCGAAGCAAATCACTATTTCGACCGGTTAATGGATTCCATCGAATGGGTAAATGATCGCGCTATTATTTTTGGAAATGAAATTATCACCAAACGCAAAGTTGCCTGGTACGGCGAGCAGGCCTTTGAATATAGTTATTCCAATACCACCAAAAGGGCTCTCCCCTGGACAAAAGAACTTCTCGAGCTAAAAGCACTTGCTGAATTGAAAACACAGGAAACCTATAACTCCTGTTTATTAAATCTATATCACAACGGTGACGAAGGTATGGCCTGGCATAGTGACGGAGAAAAAGACCTAAAGAAAAATGGCGCAATTGCTTCGCTGAGTTTTGGAGCCGAAAGAAAATTTGCGTTCAAACATAAAACCACAAAAGAAAAGGTGGACCTTATTTTAGGAAATGGGAGTCTCTTGGTCATGAAAGATCTCACACAGACTTATTGGCTGCATCGGCTACCCCCGACAAAAAAAGTTTTTAAACCCCGTGTCAATCTTACTTTCCGAACAATTGATAATTTTGAGTAACGCAGGCTTACCCTATCAAAAAACTAACGTTATATTATACTACCTGCCCGTGAATTCACCAGGGAAATCGTGGAAAATCGTAGATCAATAATCACCTATAAACTTTATCTCAATTGTGTCAATCTCCTATGATCCGGAGATTGACACAATTGATACATTATTTTACTGCTTCCCACACATTATCTTTGGCTGTGTAGTCCATAAAAACACCGCCATCCAACCTTATTTTTTTTACCTTCTTTGACGATGCCCAGGTGACCGTTGACCGTTTTTCATTTTGTTGCCAACTTGAAGGCGTCTGATGTATTGTTTCCAAAGTTCCGTCTGCATAAGTGATCAAGACATCGAAAGGAATTGCAAATCCTCCAATATTTGCGATTGATAACGTATTTTTATTGTCAGACTGCATAAAGTTATCCACTTTCAAATCAATATAATTATTGGTAAAGTACCAGTTCTTCCAAAACCAATTTAAGTTTTGACCAGCTCCAGCATTGATACTATAAAAGAAATCCCATGGTGTCGGATGTTTACCATGCCATAGATCCATATAATGATGTAACGCTTTTTTGAAGCCTGTATCACCTAAATAATCCCGCAGCGCGATATACGATAATGCGGCTTTGATATAGGCATTATTACCATACCCCAGACCATTCAATTGTGAAGTCATGGTAATCAATGGCTGATCTTCTTCGGTAGACGGATCAAAGATATATCGTTTCACACGCGAATCTTTAAATAGTTCTTTATTCTTTTCGGCACCAATCTCCGCGTTGCCGATCCAAAATTCGAGTGCAGTAGCCCAGCCTTCATCCATATACCCATATCGGGTCTCGTTGATTCCCATATAGAAAGGGAAATAAGTATGGGCAATTTCATGATCCGCCGTCTGCCGGGCGTCAACAAAATTATCAGGCACACTTGAATCATTGATCATCATCGGGTATTCCATATCGGCAAACCCCTGCACTGCCGTCATCGTTGGATAGGGATAGGTTACTCCAGGCCAATTTTTAGAAAACCAGTCAATGCAGTATTGCTGCCAGCCAATGTATTGTTCAAAATCGGGGGTACCAGCAACATAGCTGGATTGTATACTAACACGTTTAGTTCCCAAGTCCACACTGGCAGCATCCCAAATATAATTGTCACTCACACTGAAACAAAAATCAGGTACATAGGTCGCTTTAAATTTCCACTTGTTCCATTCCTGTTGAGCCGTCACTTTCCCTTCCTTCATTTCGGATGCTGTAGCAACGTGTATCGCTACATCGCTTTGTTTGGATTTCTCAAAACGCTCCAAGATAGGTTGTTGCAAGACTTCTGCTGCATTCTGAAGCTCCCCAGTAGCCCAAACAACAAAATTTTTAGGAACAGCAATTTCAAACTGATAATCGTTAAAACCATTATAAAACTCCTGTCTACCATTATGCTCCAAAATATCCCAGCCATTGTAATCATCATAGACAGATACACGTGGATAGGAATAAGCGCAATAGAACGTAGACGCATTGAGCATGCCATCGCGGTCACTCTCAACCGATAAAGGATACTCCCAGCTGATCGCTAGGGTCGCCACTGTCCCGGGAAGAATTTTCTGTCCAAAATCACCAAGTTTGACCGTTCCCCAATCGCCACTATTTACTTCATAAACCTTTCCGTTGAGCGTAAATGATTTTATTTTCAACCCCGAGGTCAAATAATCATCCGAGGCATAGTTAGCACGTACTGCATTGGGCTTATGTACATTGTTCACAAATCGGATTGCTAATTGTTTAAGTGTATCGGGACTGTTGTTGGTATATAAAATTGTCTCATTTCCACGAACAGTCCTCGCCACGGGATCCAATTGTACCTTTACATCGTATTTTCCAAAGTTTTGCCAGTAATTTTTACCGGGTAGTCCGGTTGTCGTGCGTGTACCTTTTTCAATAGCTTGCTTAATATTTCTAGGTGTATAAAGCTCTTGCGCTTGTGTAAAGCCTGTCATCAATAGTAAAGCCAAACTGCAACGATATATATTTCGTGTTATCATATCTCCAAATTAAATAATCAAAACTAAGATAAATTTATGCTTACTTCCAAGTTTAATTACGTGATTCTAACCTGCCGTCAAAATTGCCCACTACACATATGCGTATGCAAACCCTAAAACTCAAAGTAGGCAAATGTCCCCTCCACGGATATTAATCCCACCGATATCAGTTCTATATGGAATTAGCTTTATCGCTTTAGAAAACATTTTAATATTTTTGACGTTTAGATGTAAGATAAACCCGAAGGTATGCAGCGACCATTACGTAATCACTATTTGTTCACTTTCTGTCTTTTAATATCGTGCTTTGTACTGATATCCAATACACTCGTGGCTCAATCCAATACTGAGATAGATTCGGCTTTCTTATATAACAAACGGCGCGATTCGATTTTAGCAAGCCAATATGATATATCGGACTTAATCGGCCGCATTATTCACCCCAAACGTAAAAAGGAACGATCAAGCAAACGTTCTCCGATTACGCTAATGCCGAATATCGCCTATAACCCGACGATTGGTGGACAAATCGGTGTAAAAGCCGTTGCGGGGAAAGTATTGGGCGATCCGAAAACGACAACCATGTCAATCGCCGCAACATCAGCGTCCATCACGACCAAAAACATCATGGTTTTCTACATTAGCCACAATGTATTTACCCCAAACAATAAACTAAATTTTCAAGGAGCTTTCGCTTTGGTCAAAATGGTCGCATTGGATGCGGGTTTGGGTATGACCCCACATGGCAAATGGAACAATGAAGAAGAGGAAATACTTGCGAATCCCGAACATAAAAAATATGGGGCTAAATACAATGCCTTTACGTTTAATGAGAAGGTCTACAAAAAGGTTGCCGATGGTTTGTTTTTAGGAGCTGGATTAGCATTCGACCTTCGTCGAAAGATAACGAGCAGTGGTCCTAATGGGAATATTACACCAAATACCATTTACACGGAAAAACATGGTTTTGCCCCAGATAGCTACAATTCAAACGGACTGTTATTAAATATGCAATACACCACCCGGGATAATCCCAACAGACCTTATAAGGGAATCTACTCGGACATTGGCCTGCGATGGAATACAACCTTACTAGGCAGTAGCAAAAGTGCTGTCCAACTCACGACTGACTTTCGTAAATACTTTAGTGTATCGCAATCCGATCCGGCACATGTGCTTGCATTCTGGTATTGGGGATCCTATAAGCTGGGGGGTGTTCTCCCCTACTTCGATCTACCGGGAACAGGAAGGGATGCCGCGGTAAGAACAGGCCGAGGCTATACAATTGGTTATTTTAAGGGGATATCTTTTGCCTACGCAGAAACGGAGTATCGCTTCCCAATTTTAAAAAACCGCTTTTTGAGTGGTGCTGCATTTTTTAATCTCCAAAGTGCAAGTGACGAATTAGGGACAAAACTTTTCGAAAGATGGCAACCTGGAGGCGGCGCAGGATTACGCGTCCTGTTTAACAAAGCCACCCGAACAAATCTCTGTTTGGACTACGCCATAGGAAAATATGGATCCCGTGGATTCTTCCTCGGATTGAATGAAGCGTTTTAATTTAATGGAAACCGGCGAGACTTCTTTTCTATAAAATCATTAAATTAGCCGATATTGTGGCTTCGCCTAAAATACGATAGACGGAGTCTCCCATTGAAGATAATTACGCATGAATTTACAGTCAATTTTTCTATACTTTTTGCTTTTTGGCTTTGCTTCCTGTCAGCAGACAACACAATCTAATCCTCAAAATATCCCGACAAAAGATAGTGCGGTCAACGACCAAAATCAGCAGGTGGCTGAAAGCCCCCGTACAGTGAAACCTCTACTTGATACGTCCATCTATGCTAATCCTCGGACCGAAGAAACGGCTAATCAGCAACGACAACAGCTCGTCAAATTAGCTGATGAAGGACTCTTTGAAAAATTACACCTAAAGTTGCTTAAGGACCTCGTAGAAAACCAAAAAAAATATTTCGAAAGCCATACAAACCTCGATTTGCTGGCTTATACAAGTGGGGATATCTTTAGCAACAAGGAAAATGATTTTGCATATGTCGCCTATAATAAAGAAAAATATCAAATTGAAATCATTCTTTTTGACCAGAAGAACAAACGATTTAAAATATTGTACCGGGATGTACATGTTTCCAATTTATTGCGACAATCCGATTGTTACTATACCAATGGTACAATAGATTATAGCATTGCAGCCGAATTGATTTATCAGGAAGACTATATCCGATCAAGTCATTCGAATTATTTGATCGATGACAAAGCATTCTCGGTTGAGAATATCGCAACAAATCATATTTTCGATCTGAAACAGGGATGCCTAAGCAAAGATTTTCCTACAAAAGCCATGGCAAATAGCCTGTGTATTCCAACAAGTTCGGTATATGCAAACTATCAATGCCTAAAATACAATAAGACTAAGGAACTTTTTGAAATTTACTTTACCCAAGAATTTGCGGACTAAGCCGGATCTAACCATTAGCCATGAAAAGAAATTACCTACTTGCCACACTTTGTCTATGTGGCAAATTGTATGCACAGACCACTGACAGTACAAACAATAGGCTTGAACAAGTGGAAATTAAAGCTTATTTCAATAAACAGCCCTTATTAAAACTAACCTCATCCGCGGCTGTGTTAAGCCAACAACGCTTGCAATCACAGCAATCGCCAGCACTTGTCTCCATTATGAACACAGTGCCTGGACTACGTATGGAAGAGCGGTCCCCAGGGAGTTACCGCTTGGCCTTGCGTGGCAGCATGCTTCGTTCTCCATTTGGCATCCGAAACGTAAAGATCTATCTGGATGACTTTCCGCTTACGGATGCAGGTGGAAACACCTATTTAAATCTAATCGATCCCTACACCATAGACCAGATCAATATTTTGAAAGGTCCTGATGGATCTATATATGGAGCAAACGCAGGTGGTGTAATTTCACTCTACAGCAAAGGCTACAATACCTTGACCAAGCCCGAAGTCAACCTACAGCTAACAGGAGGTTCGTACGGATTATTTCAGCAGCAGCTCAGTGCTGTGCTGCCCATCAATCAGACACAGCAATTGGCCGTCAACCAAAGTTGGACACGAAGTGATGGGTATCGACAACATGCATCTCTGGACAAAAAGAACATTCAGCTAAACTACAATTGGCAATATGCAAAACATTCGGAACTGAAATTCACAGGATTCTACACTGATCTGGGATATCAAACTCCCGGCGGCCTGACAGCTGTACAAATGGAGGACAATCGACGGCAGTCCCGTCCCAAGGCTGGGCCCAACCCAAGTGCGGCGGAACAAAAAGCAGCAATCTATGATAAAACAGTTTTCGGGGGCCTGAGCAACCAAACAAATATCAGTTCCAAATTAATCCTGTTTGCCAACGTATTCGGTTCGACCAACCAAATCAAAAATCCTTTTATCACAAATTATGAAAAAAGGGATGAGAAAAATTTAGGGACACGACTCTATCTATCCTATGTCGACCGGCTAAGCAAACAATTAAAGTATGAGTTCCAATTTGGTTTAGAGGCACAAAAAGGTTGGTATGATATAGATAATTATGATAATAATCAGGGGAATATCGGCAAGCCGCAAGCTAAAGATAAGTTAGAAAATAGCCAGCAATCATTCTTTGCACGAACACAGCTGGCTTGGCTGGAACGTCTCCAAGTCGAATTATCTATGGGACTCAATGGGAATAAAATCTCCTATCAACAGCATTATCCAGCAACACAAGAGGACAAAGCACACATCAATTTTGGGAATGCGTGGATGCCTAGGGCCGCTGTCTCCTACCTGGCCACAGCAAGCTTCGCTCTACGCGCTTCTATTTCAAAGGGATTTTCTGCTCCCACGATTGCAGAAGTACGCTCATCCGACAATATCATCAATAAGGACCTCAAACCTGAGACTGGTACCAACCATGAATTTGGCGTTCGATGGCATTTATGGAACCGCCGAATTATACTAGATGCTTCGGCATATACCTACCAAATGAATAATGCAATTATCCGACAGGTACGCGAGACTGGAGCAGAATATTTTCAGAATGCAGGAAAAATAGATCAAAAAGGAATTGAAGCATCGATATTAACCTATCTGATAACCCCTAGGTCTTGGGGGCTTGTCCGTAGTTTACAGGTCGGAAGCAATTTCTCGCTAAATAATTATGCTTTCAAAAACTATAAGGTCGGAGATAAAGATTATAGTGGCAACAAACTAACGGCGGTACCAAAAACGGTTTGGGTCAATACCTTAAATGTCCTCTTCCCCTATCAACTTCGACTAGATCTTCTGTCAAATTTAACCGCTGCGATACCATTGGATGATGCCAATACAGTTTATGCAAACCGTTATCATCTTTTGCAAGGAAAAATATCCTGGGGTAAAGCTATAGGCCATGGACATAAACTTAATATCTTTGTTGGCGCCGACAATTTGTTGAACCAAAAATATAGTCTCGGCAATGATATCAATGCCTTTGGTGGTCGGTATTTCAACCCGGCGCCATTGCGAAATTATTATGGTGGCATGAATTTTAATTTCTAATATCCTGTAGTATGGATTTTCATCAATATACCCTGACAACAATAGATTTCGCCTCAGTAAGCCGTTATTCTTATTTTCCCTGGATGGATATAGCCCTGGCCAATATTCAAATCAGTGTCGTAGAGATGGAATTCAACCAAGCCACCTTTCAAGTTCTCGAAAATTACACGAATTTTCAGGTAGTGGTTATTTACAAATCGCCAGTAACTTCGCTTTTCTGTAATTGTACGCAAACTGGTTTCTGTAGTCACCAGAAAGCAACCTTGACAAAACTATTCGGGCAAGAAAGCTGGTTGTCTTTTTTTGACTTTAACCGGTATCGAAATCTTCTAAAAAAGGCTGCAGTGCAATATGGCTTAGAAAACGAACCATCGTTGGAAACCTACTTTTCTGCCCATATTAAAGATGCTGATCTACAATTTGTCCTCAAAGACAAACATCTAACTTCCATAGATGATTTTGATCTTTTGGAGCCTCAAAAAAAATCTTCTAAACTTCAGAGCGAACAACAGCATAGTTTCATTGTGCTTACACGTAATCGCTATTATAAGCAATTACAGATCCTGTTATGCCAGGCACCACAATCAAAATCGGGCATGCCGAAAAACCCTATTTCCCCAGTGGAAAGTCAATCACGCATCTGGCACACAGATTCCGTTGAAGAAACTCAGTTTTTTGCGGCAGTCAGCCAATTGGCCCAACCCTTCCAACAAGCAGATGCAGCTATTGGCCGCAGTCTACGGGCAATAGCAAAAAACCCTTTAGGCTTGGATTTTTACCTTCATGACTACGAAAAAGCAGAAAATATAACGGCGGCTTCCTTATCTGCAACTCAAATCAGTTTGAATAAAGCTGAGATCAGATTGCTTGTCGAACAGAACGATCCGTTCTATCGCATTAAAGGGGACCTCTCCATTCATGGGATTACTTACGAATTGCAACATCTGACTATTCTTTTTGATCACTTCATCTCCATAAAAAAGCACCTCTACCTCATCGAGAATACACGTCATCTTAAACTGATTCGTTTGTTTGGAAATAAAGGAAAGGAGCTGCGCATACACCGTAATAAGTTTAAAGCGTTCAATGAACTATTTCTGGAGCCTCTGGCCAATTCTGTAGCGTTAAATTTCAAGGATATTCCCAAAGCGAGTAAACCGCAACTGAAAGAGAATCTTTATTATCAAGATATGCAGGCGTTCATATTTCTGGAAGAGTCTGAAGACTTCGTCAACATCATTCCTGTCATGCGTTATGGCGACGTCGAAGTTCCTATCTTAAGTAAAAGAAACATCTTTGGAACAGATGCGAAAGGAACCCAATTTTTGGTAGAACGAAAAAAAGAAGCCGAAACGAAAGTCATCTCACTGCTGCTTAAGCAGCATGCTTTTTTTCAAGAGCAATTAGATGATGATAGTTTTCAGCATCTTTACCTACACCGTAAATATTTTCTGGATAAAAACTGGTTTTTAAATGCATTCGACGAGTGGCACAACCAGGGAATCCAGATTATTGGATTCAATACAATTCGTGACAATAAACTGAATCAATTTAAAGGTAAAATACAAATTGAAGTATTGAGTGGACAAAATTGGTTTAATGCCAACATTCAAGTCAAATTTGGTCCTAAAAGTGTTTCGTTGAAGAAACTAGAGAAAGCTGTTCGCAATCGTTCTCAATTTATCAATCTAGACGATGGTACACTTGGTATATTACCCGAGGAGTGGCTGGAAAAATTTGAGTCTTATTTTAATGCTGCTGAAATCATCGAAGATGAACTCATTCAGATTCCAAAATACAAGTTTAATGAAATCGACCAGCTCTTTGCTAAAAAAGATATCGACCAAGCTGTTTCCGTTGAGATCAACTATTTAAGAAATCAACTCTCTTCATTGGCAACATGCCCGCCGGTACTGTTACCTAATATTTTTGTCGGAAATTTACGTAACTATCAGCAGCAGGGGCTTCAATGGCTCAACTTTTTGGACAAATTAAATTTCGGAGCCTGCCTGGCAGACGATATGGGACTGGGAAAGACAGTGCAGATTCTCGCCTTTCTGGCAACGCAAAAAGCAAAAGGTATATCTTCACCAACATTACTGATCCTCCCTACAACGTTAATTTTTAATTGGAAACGTGAAATTCAGCAATTCTTACCATCTTTTAACATACTGATCCTAGAGGGGCCAAACCGAAGCAAAATAACTGACCAGTTTGAGAAAGCGGATATTGTGCTCATTTCCTACCATAACCTACTGACTGACATCAATCGATTAAAGAAGCTAACCTTTAATTATATTATACTCGACGAGTCTCAACACATAAAAAATCCAGATTCACAGCGGTACAAAGCAGTAAATTTATTACGATCAAGAAATCGTATCATTCTGACGGGAACACCTATTGAGAATAATACAATGGATTTGTTTGCACAGTTATCCTTTATCGTTCCGGGCTTATTGGGAAATAGAAAGTATTTTAAAGATGTATACACAACACCGATTGATGCTTTTCACGATCGTAAAAGAAAAAATATACTGAAGGAAAAAATAAAACCTTTTATCCTTCGAAGAACAAAACAAGATGTATTGGATGATCTTCCTGCAAAAAATGAATTGGTGCTCTATTGCGAAATGAAAACTGCACAGCGGCGGATCTATGATCTCTATGAAAAGGAATTTCGGGAATTTATTTCTGCTAAAGATGGTGATGAAATCAAAAAAAGTCCGATGCATGTCCTTAAAGGATTGACCAAACTACGTCAGATCTGCAACTCCAGTAAATTGCTCCAAAACGAAGACTTAACATCTGCTGAAGATTCAGCGAAGATCGAAATGCTGCTAGAACAGATTCAACATAAAAAAGATCAACATAAAATCATCGTGTTCTCGCAATTTGTCCGCATGTTACTGTTGATTAAAGAAGCATTGGATAAAAATGAGATCCCTTCGCTAATCCTCACTGGCCAGTCCAAAAACCGGGGACAACTAGTCAATGATTTCCAATCAGATCAAGATGTGCGTGTCTTTCTCATCAGTCTCAAGGCTGGTGGAACGGGACTTAATCTCACTGCGGCAGATGTTGTCTATCTGGTTGATCCCTGGTGGAATCCGGCAGTGGAACAACAAGCGATTGATCGGATCTATCGCATCGGGCAACAAAAAAATGTCACTGCAATACGCCTGATCAGCCCGAATACGGTTGAGGATAAAATTCAAACACTACAACAGCATAAAAAAGAAATAAGTAGTACTATTCTTGAAGATGGTGGAAGTTTAGATGCTTTTTACCTTGATAAAGATTATTTACTCCATATTTTACGCTAGGGATAGATTATTGGTTGCTGCTATTTACAACCGTCGATCATTTGATAAATTGCTTTCTGTATTTCGAATCAATGATATATTTTATCCCTTTAGCATCCACAAAAACAGGTTTCCCGTCATATCGCTCGTCTGTCTGCTTGTCCAGTGCAACGCGATACAATCCACTCGAACTAGAAGATGAGTACTTTATATCTCCTCTATGTCTACTATGCACAACGACGATATTGGAAATCTCAACGGCGTGCCCATCTACTTTATCCATAGTCTGCTCTCCTTGGATAACCTTTGTTCTTTTATCAACAGCTTCTTGTTCTAAGTTAACAATACTATGCCGTGTATTTAATGGAAAAAAAGGGTCTATCCAACGATTCACAATAGAAAAATTTTGCTCCCAATTATTAAAGGAAGTAAGCTGCTGACCATTTACTGTACCCGCAAACACAAAAATTGGCAGTAAAAATAAGCACCGTCTAAAGAATATCAATTCAACTCTAAGCATATCTTTTTTACTTATCCCTCATTCACTTCCAAATAAAATGCCATATACCTATTCAAGTCATATCTTTAACATTTTTTTAACTATCACAGTAATATTAGTTTGATATTTAACTGTTTTATGTTTAACTTTGTGGCATGGAAAATGAAATGCACAATCCGGTAAAACCATTAGTGGATAATATCATTGCCTTAAGAACAAGCTTAAAACAATATTATATCCAGAAGATCAAGGAGCAACAATTGGATATCACGTATGAGATGTTACAGGTATTGGCTGCCCTTTGGAAAAAAGAACGTATGAATCAACAGGATATCGCTGTTGCTATACAGAAAAACAAAGCGAGCGTCACCCCTCTTCTAGACAATCTTTGCAAACGTGATCTGGTTAAACGTGTAAATGACCCCAATGATCGTCGGAACAATTTGATTGAGCTAACCCTAAAGGGTGACGCGTATAGGGAATTACTCAACCCTGTACAACAAGACCTTTATAAGGCTATCCTCAAAGAAATCACAGAACAAAAAGTATCGGAGATCACGGAAATTTTGGAAAAATTAACGGTTATTATCGATAAACAGTAACAGAAATAAAAATGAACGTATGAAAAACAATATTTTTTAATACGGGATGAATAGTAAAAATAAGTCATGAATAGTTCAACATTAAGTGAGAAAGAAATTAAGCGAAGAAGAAGAATATGGATAGTCAATATTGCATCAGCCTCAGTTATTGTGATTTCGATTATATGGGGGATTATGGCTTTCTTTCACATCAACGAATCTGTTTATACAGATGATGCTCAAGTAGATGCCCATATTACTCCAATTAATTCGAGAATCAGTGGTTATATCAAAGATATACGCTTTGATGAACACCAAAAAGTACATAAAGGAGACACACTTGTAATCTTAGACGATTCGGAATATCGCATCTTGCTCCAGAATGCAAAAGCGAGCTTAGCCGATGCAAAAGCCAACAAGACAATATCGCAGTCTGGAATCGCCATTGCCAGCAATGGCACGACCATCGCTAATGCCAATATTGAGGAGATGAAGGCCCGGCTCGACAATATGGAAACCAATTACAAAAGATACGCAAGTCTAGTCAAAGACGAGGCTGTGACCCGTTATCAATTTGATCAGGTAAAATCTGAGTATGAAGCCATGTCCGCAAGATATAAAGCACTACTTGCGCAACAACAAAATTCCAGACTCAGCACCCACGAGTCTGAACAAAAAGTATCCGTTAACGACGCTTCATTGCTAAAGGCCAAATCTGCCATTGACCTAGCCAAATTGAATTTGTCATATACTGTTATTACAGCTCCTTATGATGGTGTATTGGGTAGGAGAAATATCGAAGAGGGGCAACTTGTGCAAAATGGTACACCGTTGGTCAATATCGTACGTGATGAACAAAAATGGGTGACTGCAAACTATACGGAGAGCCAAATGAAAAACATCGCACTTGGAGGAAAAGTCAACATAGAAATTGATGCTTTGCCAGGGAAAACATTTGAGGGCGAAGTGGCCGCAATATCGGAGGCCACAGGATCCAAATATTCTGCTGTTCCCGTTGATAACTCTACCGGAAACTTTGTAAAAGTACAGCAGCGGATTCCTGTCCGCATCAATTTTACAGCGTCTAATTCAAAACGGGATATCGATTTACTCCGCGTGGGTATGAACGCTATTATACGTGTTAAATAAGTCATGAAAGATCGTATTTTTAGGAACTGGTTAAACTCAAAATGGGAATTATTCTTTTTGTTCCTGCTCAATATTATATATTCCTTCAATAACGGAATCCCATCCTCTGTCAATACCTATGTTGTAAATGGCTATGCAGGTATAAGTGCAGACCTCAGCATGGCAACGTACTGTTATTATGCAGGCATGGTCTGTGCGATACCACTGGTGTTTCGGTTAATTAAACTTTTTCCAAAAAAAACAATATTGATTGTTTTCACGATCGTCATCCTTTGCTCGAATGCAATTTTGGAACATGCCAGCAATGGTATCAATATCTGTATGGCTACATTTTTTATTGGAAGTGCCAAGATTATCGTAACCATGGCCATTATCGGTGAGATGATTCCTTTTCTAATGCCGCGCGGAGAACGTTATCAACTTTATGCCATCTATTATCCGATGACAATGATTATCCCCGCTATTGCGAATTACATCGCGACTATTTTTGCTGCAAAATTCTACTGGGAAACGGTATTTCTGTTTCAGAATATATTGTTGGGCATTGGTCTATTGATTTGCATTATCTTCATGAAATCCCCAGCATTTAAAAAAGTACCTCTTTATCAGTATGATTGGTTTGGAAGCATATTACTTTGTATTTCCCTGCTGAATTTAGCTTATTTCAGTACTTATGGACTAACACAAAACTGGTTTCATTCAAGATTAATTCTTCTTACTGGAATAGCAACAATTTTCTTCTTTGTCCTTTTTGTAAATAGGAGTACGCTAATCAGAAAGTCGCTCATGAACTTTGATGCTTTTTCAACTCGAACCTTGCCCATATCTGTCGGAACGATCTTTCTATTTGGCATTTTCTACAGTTCCACTTCCTTATATACATCCCTATTGGGGATTACACTCGGTACAAACCCTTTGGAAACCGCAAAGGTAAATACCTACGTTATTCCGGGATACCTTATCGGAGCGCTGATTTCTTATGTATATTTTAAGTTGACCAAAAAATGTAAATTCATTTTGGCGTTTTCTGCCATTTGTTATGCGCTATCTTCTTTTTTCTTTGCACAGATTGTCGGCCTACAGGTACATACCTCTTTATTTTATCTCCCGATGATCTTAAGAGGAATAGGTGTCATTACATCATACATTGGCATAGGTGTCTATATGGCAGGTAATATTCCAAACAAATATTACTTATCTGGATTGGTCTTTCTGATCTTGACACGTTCCTTCTTAGTCCCCGTTGTGTGGTCCAATACGATTGCCAATTGGTATTACCAACAACAGGTAATCAAGACAAGCGATCTCGCAAGCATAATAGATAAAACAAATAGCCTGGTTTTGCAATCAGCCAATATCGGTAAATCAGTACAAGCACAAGCCTCTTTGCTTGCCATTCGGGACAGTTATAACGGGTTGTTTATCGTAGGATTGATCTTGGTATTTTTAATTTTGGTTTTTCCTTATCACTCCTCTCCAACCAGACGTATTTTCAATTGGAAAAGAAAAAATGCCACAAAAGAAGCTTTACAGATTCCGGTTGCTTAATCTTAACTGATATAAATCTCTGTAATATATCTAAATACGATACGTTGCGAAATTGCATATTTATCAAACAAAGAACGTAGGTCATCATATAAATTTTTATTCTCCACTCCTTCTTTGGGAAAATAAGAGGATGATTTCACCCTTCCCAAGAACGATTTCAAATCGAATACTTGTTGGTTAGGCAAGCATACCTTGGTCATTGGTCTATCAGCGAAAAAACTTCGAAGGTCGTCTTCAGTTATATTTTTTTGGCTGACAGATTGATAGCTGGGAATATGATTAAGTAAAAACTGTTCATACTCCTTCTGGAAAGCATCTTCTGGGTCTCGTTGATTCCAAACCAATACAATATGACCATTTTTTGTAAGAATGCGATTAAATTCTTTGTAACAGGCAGTTCGATCGAACCAATGAAAAGATTGCCCAGCGAAAATTAGATCCACACAACCTGATTCAATGGATGTGTCTTCAGCGGTGGCATTTAATGCGATTAAATTCCGGTATGTTTTAAAATGATGAACCAAAGATTCACGCATTTGGCGATTGGGTTCGACAGCGAAGACATCATTTCCATTTTCTAAAAACAACTGGGTCGATAAACCTGTACCGCTACCGATATCGGCTATTAGCCATTTCTTATTCAAACCTATCCTTTCCTGAAGTATTCGAATAATCTCTTTTGGATAATTGGGTCTAAATTTTTCATAATCCACCACCCTGTCTGTGAATCTTTCAATACTATTTTTGTTCATATTAGATTGTATCATAACTAATCTATTATATCCTCATCTCTGAAACTATAATATCCATTATCTGTAAAAATCAGGTGATCATTCACCCTAATATCCATAATTTTTGAAGCTTCGACAATTTTTCTCGTCAGTATCCTGTCGGCATTGCTGGGTTGTAAAGTCCCGGAAGGATGGTTGTGAATGAGTATGATGGCATTCGCTTTGACTGCGAGGGCATTTCTTAGAATGACCCGAACATCAACCGGCGTAAAATCATTTCCACCACGGCCAATAAGCTGTTGATCCAACAATTTGCATCCTGTGTTCAAATAAAGCGTCCAAAACTCTTCGTGCGGTAAATCCTGTAGGATTGGTTTCATAAAATCATACACTCGTTTACTGCTATTTAGAATTTTCTTTTCGTCTGTTGGAGATTCCTTCTTGCGCCGTGCTAACTCCAATGCTGCAATGATAGCTATCGCCTTAGCTTCTCCAATACCTTTATATCTGCTCAATTCATTGACATCCATCTTTGAGAGTGTATCCAAGCTATTGTTGGCATCCGCCAAAATACGTCGGCATAGCGCCACTGCACTTTCTTCCATAGAACCTGACCCAATCAAAATCGCCAATAACTCTGCATCTGACAGGGCCCTTCGTCCTTGATGTAATAATTTCTCGCGGGGACGATCCGCCTCGGACCACTCCCGGATAACTAATTTATGTAAATTTGACATTGTAGTTAACTATAATCGGCTCGCTCACATAAATATAGAAAATATTTCGCATTATTTTTCAGCTCATAGCAGTACAAATTGCCAATATGAAAAAAATGGAGAATACGAAGTACTTCACATTTCAGTCTGAAACCTTATCTTTGTATTTCATAAAAATTTTTGAAACATGAGTAAAGCGATTATTAAAACAGAAAAAGGCGACATGACTGTGCAATTCTACACAGCTGATGCTCCAAATACAGTAGCAAATTTCATTAAACTTGCTAAATCAGGCTATTATGATGGTTTGGCTTTCCACCGTGTTATTCCTGATTTTGTTATTCAAGGTGGTTGCCCAAATTCACGTGAAGGTGCTGCAGGTATCCCTGGAACTGGTGGCCCTGGCTATAAAATTGATTGTGAGTTAACTGGTGAAAATCAATACCATGACAGAGGTGTATTGTCAATGGCACACGCTGGTCGCAATACAGGAGGGTCTCAATTTTTCATTTGCCACAGCCGTAATAACACCGCTCACTTAGACCGTAATCATACGTGTTTTGGAAAGGTAGTCGAAAATGTTGATGTGGTAGACGATATCAGACAAGGCGACCGCATTTTATCAATTGAAGTAATCGAAGATTAATTCTTGGAGATTTAAAAAAAATTAAAATGAATTTAAGAGCTTTAGTATCTGTAACTGGCAAACCAGGATTGTTCAAATTAGTTGGACAAAACAAGGGTGGTTTTATTTTAGAAACCCTTGATCAAGCAAAAATTAAGTCAGTAGTAAGTTTGTCTTCGACAAAAATGGCAACATTGGAGGATATCACTATTTATGGTGAAGAAGAAGAGATCCGTCTTTTAGATATATTCGAAACAATTAAAACGAAAGGATTGACTCTACCTGACACGAAATCAGATGGCGCTATCTTAAGAGATTTCTTCCGTGAAGTTGCTCCGGGCCATGATGAATCTCGTGTATATACGTCAGACATCAAAAAAGTGATTACTTGGTATAACATTATCAAGGAATTTCCTTTATTTGAAGAAGAAGCACCGGCACCTTTGGTATAACCTAATATAACCAAAGTAGCTAAAAAAAGGAGTTGATACGATCAACTCCTTTTTTTAGCTACTTTGGTAAGCGTAATTTCATAAAAAAACCCCGGACTTTGCCTCCGAGGCACAATTTAAAATTATCTTCAAGTAATTTTCTAACAGTTGACTAGTGTCCTTTCGGCTCAACGTCAACACGCTTGATATCCGCACCTAATTTACGTAAACGTTCTTCGATATCTTGATATCCACGTTCAATCTGTTCAATATTATGGATTACTGATTTTCCTTTCGCAGATAATGCAGCGATCAATAAGGATACTCCAGCTCTGATATCAGGAGACGTCATTTCGATACCTCGCAAAGAATGGGATTTATTCATACCGATTACTGTAGCTCGATGTGGATCACACAAAATGATCTGTGCGCCCATATCTATTAATTTATCGACAAAGAACAATCTACTTTCAAACATCTTTTGGTGAATTAACACATTGCCTTTCGCTTGTGTGGCTACGACTAGAATGATACTCAATAGATCTGGTGTAAATCCTGGCCATGGGGCATCCGAGATTGTTAAGATCGAACCATCAATAAAGGTATCAATTTCGTAAGAATCCTGTGCTGGAATAAAAATATCATCCCCTCTCAATTCAAATTGAATACCCAAACGGGAAAATACCGAAGGTATTACGCCCAATTCCTGAAAACAAACATCTTTAATAGTAATTTCTGAACCGGTCATTGCCGCCAATCCTATAAAAGAACCGATCTCAATCATATCGGGCAACATACGATGCGATGTTCCACCAAGGCGTTGTACACCCTCAATAGTCAGTAAATTAGATCCAATGCCTGATATCTTAGCCCCCATACGATTCAACATTTTACAGAGTTGCTGCAAATAAGGTTCACAGGCCGCATTGTAAATTGTTGTTGTTCCTTTGGCCAATACCGCAGCCATAACAATATTTGCCGTACCAGTTACGGAAGCTTCGTCCAATAGGATATAATTACCTTTTAGTTCGGTAGCATCAACATTAAAGAAGTGCGTAGATGCATCATAGACAAATTTAGCCCCCAGTTTTTCGAAACCCAAAAAGTGTGTATCCAAACGTCTACGTCCAATTTTATCACCTCCTGGTTTTGGAATAGCTGCCTTGCCAAAGCGAGCCAACAATGGGCCTACAATCATGATCGACCCCCGTAAGCCCCCCCCTTTTTCTCTAAATTCTGAAGATTGAAAATATTCTATATTAATATCTTTCGCTTCGAATACGTAAGTATCCTTATCTATACGATCAATTTTAACACCCAATGCGGCCAATAGATCAATTAACTTATTGACATCTTTAATATCGGGAATATTACTGATAGTCATTGGTTCCTCAGTCAGCAAAACTGCCGACAGAATCTGTAAAGCTTCATTTTTTGCTCCCTGTGGAATAATCTCTCCCTTTAACGGTTTTCCACCGATTATTTCAAATGCATTCATTTATATAACTAAAATCTTTATTACAACAAAACCCGCTTCACCTTTGGATTTCCCAATAGTACGGAAGACAGTTCGGGCGTTTTAAAATCAACAAAAATATATCGTAAAAAAATTGATGGAACTATCTGGTTCACACGATCCGATCAGATCCGACTGACTGATCGCACAAACTGTTACTGATAAACAGCTCCATACCATAAATAAAGAAGGCAATTGTAAAGAAATCTATGAATCACTTCGCAATTGCCTGCTTCTTAATTTAAGAAATTAAAGAACTAGCCCCTTTTATTATTATTGTAATTATTTTGAGGTTTTCTATTTCTATTGTTGTTATTATTGTTATTGCTATTGCTATTGCTACCAAAATTATTACGCTTCATGTTGTTATTGTTATTTGACATTCGAGGTTTGCCACTACCTCCGCCTCTTGACTGATAACCTGAAGAGTTACTGTTGTTATTGCTATTATTGTTATTTCCACTTGAGTTGCCTGATGTAGGACCTTTGACACGGTTTCCTGGAGGCGGAGTTTTAAAATCAAGTTTGGTCAATACCGTACCTTCAGGTAGGGTTAATTGATATCCCGACAATTCTTTCAAATCCTGAATAATCAACTCATCGGATACTGAATCTTTATTCCAAGTAACATAAGCCATTTTCATAAAATTGGCGATACCAATCACCATCTGTTCACGCCTAGGCTCGTCCGTTACCTTCAACGCCTTGTCAATCATTTTTTCAACCGTAAATCCATAATGCTTGAATTTGATTGAATGTTGCGGATAGCCTAAGTGCTCAACTTCATGTTTAACACTTTTGGCTGTGGCGATCGGATATGGCGAGTCAATATCAAGCTTAAAATCAGAGATAATCTGAAGGTGATCCCAAAGTTTATGCTTAAAATCAGAAACGTCTCTTAAATGTGGATTTAACACCCCCATCATGTCAATCACGATTTGAGCATGTTGATTTCTTTCTTCCTTTGTGGGTAAAGTACAGATGTAATCTACCATATTTTGCACATTGCGGCCATATTCTGCAAGGATCAATTTTGGCCTAGTGCTGTTGTAGTCAAAGTTCATATAGCTAATATAAGTACCTATTAAACGGTTAAGATCTCGTTTTGGTATTTTATTATTGAATTATTCTAAGTTTTGCAAATTTAAGCAACAATTGTTTCTGTCCCAACTCCTTAAAGAAAATAGTTGCTTTTATATCTCCTTTGTTCCCCTCTAGATTGACAACCTTACCAAATCCAAAGCGTTCATGTTCAACTTCCATGCCGACTTGAAGATTTGACGTGTCAGAAGGAGCAAAACCCGCAGTAGGTTTGTGGGCTTTGGGCAGTATAGACGTTGTTTTAACCATCGCTTTTGGCTTAGGTTTAGAAAACGTATCATCACTGTCCTTTTGTTGCCATGCAATTCGTTCGCCTTGAAAACTGCCGGCTGAGGCGGAAGTTTGTCGTGGTTTAAAATCCAGTGCAAGACAAGCAGGATTCAATTCATCCAAAAAACGACTGGGTTCGCAATTATTCAACGTTCCCCAACGATATCGCGAAGTAGCATACGAAAGTAGTAATTTTTTTTCAGCTCTGGTAACAGCAACGTAAAAAAGTCTTCGTTCCTCCTCTAATTCTGATCTAGAATTCAAGGATAACTGAGATGGAAAAAGGTTTTCTTCCAAACCTACGATAAAAACTACCGGAAATTCAAGTCCTTTGGATGAGTGTATGGTCATCAACGAAACCGTATCTGCATTTGGGTCCTTATCGTTATCATCATTGGTCAATAAAGCAATGTCCTGCATATAAATATCAAGACCACGGTCTTCAATATCTTCCCGCTCAGAAAATTCTTTGATACCATTGAGTAGCTCCTGAATATTTTCATAACGAGCCAATCCTTCGACAGATTTATCCTCGTAGAGTTCTTTCAAGATACCACAATGCTGTGCAATATGCATAGCAGTATCAAATGCATTATTATTTTTTGCTAAGGCCTGAAAACTTTGTACCATTTGCGCAAATCCACCAACGGAAGTCGCACTGCGCCCGTCCAAAAACTGAGCAGCATTTGCGACAACATCCCAAATACGGTATTGATTCTGATCGGCAGCAATCATAATCTTTTCTATGGTCGTGTCTCCGATCCCCCGACGAGGATAATTAATAACACGTTTTAAGGCTTCTTCATCATTGGGATTAAAGGTTAGCCGAAAATAAGCGATCAGATCTTTAATTTCCTTTCTTTGATAGAAAGAGGTTCCACCATAGATTTTATAAGGTATATTGATCTTGCGCAAGGCTTCCTCCATGGCCCTTGATTGGGCATTTGTACGATAAAGAATAGCAAAATCTTTGTAATTGAGTCCTTTTAACGATTTTTCTTCAATAATCTGATCCGCAACGATCTTTCCTTCTTCATTATCTGAAAAAGCACGTGAAACCTTAATTTTTTCACCTTCTTCGTTATCCGAAAAAACATTCTTTTCTAGCTGGTTCTGATTATTGGCGATCACTGAGTTTGCCGCGTTGACAATCATTTTGGTGGATCTATAATTTTGCTCTAATTTGAAGATCTTCACATCTGGGTAATCCTTCTGGAAATTCAGGATATTCTGAATATTGGCTCCCCGAAAAGCATAAATTGACTGTGCATCATCACCAACCACACAGATATTTTCATTGACAGCGGCCAATCGTTTTACGATTAGATACTGGGAAAAGTTAGTATCCTGATACTCATCGACCATCAGGTAACGAAATTGATGTTGGTATTTGTGCAATACCTCCGGATGCTTGTTCAATAAAACGTTAGTCTTGAACAGGAGATCATCAAAATCCATGGCACCAGCGCGATAACAGCGTTGTGCGTAAGTCATGTAAATCTGTCCCAATTGCCCACGTCCATTTGAAATATCCTCGGCTAATATCGCCTCATTTTTATTGTATTCCTGGGGGGATATCAGGTTATTCTTCGCTTGTGATATCCTTCCGTAGACATGATTGACATTGTATAATTTATCATCCAGGTTCATCTCCTTTAGAATGGCACGCAGCAAGCTTTTGGTATCGTCAGTATCGTAGATGGTAAAATTCCGAGGGTATCCTATCATTTCCGCCTCTACCCGAAGTATTTTTGCGAATACGGAGTGGAATGTTCCCATCCAAATATTTTTCGCTTCGCTTCCTACAACAGAAACAATACGCGCGCGCATCTCCTTGGCCGCTTTATTCGTAAATGTCAATACCAAGATATTGAATGGATCAACGCCTTTTTGAATCAAATGTGCGACACGATAAGTAATTACCCGTGTTTTTCCTGAACCAGCTCCTGCAACAATCATGACAGGGCCTTCTGTTTGCTCTACGGCTCCTCGTTGTGAAGGGTTTAAACCCGCTAAATAATCCAAATTAACTCCTTAAATTTTAAAACCTGAGAATAGGGTATAAAAGTACAAATTTCCTCCCGATCACTAGGGCTATCACGCCAATATTTTTGCACAAAAAAATCCGACAATTCGAAATCATCGGATTTTTTTGCTATTCACTTATGTTTAATTTCTACTATTATAGTTTGGAGACTCTTTCGTAATAGAGATATTATGTGGATGAGATTCTCTCAAGCCAGCACCTGTAATACGAACAAATTGGGCTTCCTGTAATTTTTCAATTGTAGCAGCACCGCAATAACCCATTGATGCACGCAATCCGCCGATATACTGATATACGACTTCAGCTAATGTGCCTTTGTAAGGAACACGCCCTACAATTCCTTCTGGAACCAACTTTTTGATATCATCTTCTACATCTTGGAAATAGCGGTCCTTAGAACCTTTTTCCATTGCTTCAATAGATCCCATACCACGATATGATTTAAATTTACGGCCTTCGTAAATAATTGTCTCGCCCGGAGCCTCTTCTACTCCAGCAAATAAAGAACCAGCCATAATCGTGCTTGCTCCAGCAGCAATAGCCTTTGCGATATCACCAGTTTGTTTGATACCACCATCAGCGATCAATGGCACTCCAGTTCCCTTAAGCGCTTTAGCAACTTCATACACCGCATAAAGTTGTGGAACTCCCACACCAGCAATAATACGGGTTGTACAGATCGACCCAGGCCCGATACCTACTTTTACGGCATCAGCACCAGCTTCGGCTAATGCCGTTGCCGCTGCACCTGTCGCAATATTCCCGACGATCACCTGCAATTCAGGAAAGGTGGATTTTACCAATTTCAATTTATCAATTACCCCCTTAGAGTGCCCATGTGCAGTATCAATGGTTATGACATCTACTCCGGCTTTCACTAACGCTTCAACCCGATCCAATGTATCTGGAGTTACGCCAACTGCCGCTCCTACCAATAAACGCCCATGGCTATCTTTGGCCGCATTCGGATAATGCTTATATTTTTGGATATCTTTAAAGGTGATCAGACCTTTCAAGATTCCTTCGTTGTTGACAACTGGAAGTTTTTCGATTTTCTCATTCTGAAGAATTTCCTCCGCTTTCACCAAATCTGTACCTTCGGGAGCAACGACAAGATTATCTTTCGTCATGAGCTCATTGATTGGACGGCTCATATCTTTTTGAAAACGAAGATCACGGTTGGTTACGATACCCACTAATTGACCTTTTTCATTGACCACTGGAATCCCTCCGATCTTATGTTCCTTCATAATATTAAAGGCATCACCAACGGTAGCAGAGGCTAACAATGTAACCGGATCTTGGATCATACCGCTTTCTGAACGCTTCACTTTGCGCACTTCAGCAGCTTGTTCTGCAATCGTCATGTTCTTATGTAACATACCAATACCGCCCGCTTGCGCGATCGCAATTGCTAAATCAGCACCAGTTACCGTATCCATTGCTGCTGAAACCAATGGAATATTTAATTTGATTTTTTTTGTCAGTGCGGTACTCGTATCAACGTCACGTGGTAAAATTTCAGAATAAGCTGGAATTAATAAGACGTCATCGTAAGTGAGACCTTCTGCTACGAATTTTTGTGGATCTAATTGCATGGCAAATATGTATTGGGTTTTCTATTTGCCAGGCAAATTTAAGAAAAATAAGCAATATTAAAAAATAAAATACACAAATTACAATCCATAGACAAATTAGAACAATTATGAATTGATACCATTGTCCGTTTTAGCGCATTGCTCTTTTTTTTTGGCAAGCTATTTGCTTTTGATAACACGAAAAGTAATTTTAATTAATGAAAATATAAAGAAAAGATAATTATGAAAAAGACATTACTCTCATTAGCTGCTGTTGCAGCATTAGCTTTCGGCGCAAACGAAGCAAAAGCACAATCACCACAACGCGCTGCTATCGGTGTTGTTTTTGATGGTACTGGTGGTGACCTTTGGGGGGTTCAATACAAACAATCTTTTGGCGGAACAAACAATGGTCAAGCGCAAGTGATGTTTGATGACAACGTTGTTGCTGTAGGTGCTGATTACCAATACGCTAGACCATTCCGAGGTGTAAACGGACTAGGATGGTATGCGGGTGTTGGTGCGCAATTGACATTTCTTGACGCTGGAAATGACGATATCACTCTTGTTGGTTTAAGACCACAATTGGGTTTAGAATTTAAAATCCCTGCCGCCCCAATCGGATTTCACGCAGACTGGAAACCAGATTGGAGATTGAACCACAACAGTGATTTTGATGCTTCAACCTTCTCATTTGGTATTAAATATACATTGAGATAGTATTAAAAATTATAAAAAAAGGTCCTGCTCTAAAACAAGCAGGACCTTTTTTTATATAAAATAAATCCCTAAAATATTTCTTTTTTTCAGCAATTCTTCTAATTTTATGCCTTTAACCTAAATGGCATAAATAAAGCTTTTCATTCTACAAAAATTTTATACCTTTGCCATTCTTGGTAAAGTGTGATTAATCAAGAACTAATTATCAATTACATAAACAGTATTTAACATTAAAATTAATACAATTAATAACAGACGATGCAAGGTAAAGGGCTGATTAAACTTTTAGTGATAGTGGTGTCATTAGCGTGTCTATACTCCCTATCATTTACTTGGGTGACCCGCAAGGTGGAGCAAGATGCTGAAAATTTTGCCAAAGGTGATTTGGCAAAAGAGAAGAGCTATCTAGACTCGATGGCAGGTGAAGTAGTGTACAATTTAGGTTTTGCGAAATACACCTATAGGGAAGCAAAAGCAAATGAACTGGCTTTAGGATTGGATTTGAAAGGTGGTATGAACGTTACGATGGAGATCTCATTGGATGAGTTGATCCGTAATCTGGCCAACAATCCAAAAGATGAGAAATTCAATAAAGCGTTGGAGCAAGCAGTAGTAAAGAGCAAAACTAGTCCAAAAACGGTCGTAGCTTTGTTTATGGAAGAATACAAATCCATTGGAGCTTCCACCCCGCTTTCGACGTTCTTTTCGACAAAAGACAATGCTTCATTAATTAAACCAGGTGATTCTGATTCAAAAGTTGAATCATTCCTCCAAAAAGAAGCTGATAACGCCATTCAAAATTCGTACAAAGTACTACGTACACGTATTGATAAATTCGGAGTAGCTTCGCCAAACATCCAGATTCAACAAGGTACAAACCGTATCTTAGTTGAGCTGCCAGGTGTAAAAGACGAAAGCCGTGTTCGTAACCTCCTGCAAGGTTCGGCGAAATTGGAGTTCTATGAGACCTACACCAATCAAGAAGTCTATCCTGTATTAGAAAATATTGACAGAACATTAGCAACTACTTTAAAAGCGAGTTCTACAGCGCCAACCGCAGTTGCAGATACCAGTAAAAAGGCAGATGATCTATTGTCTAACTTGACTGGACAGAAGGACACGAAAGCTAAGAAAGACAGCGCAGCACTTAATCTAGGTCAGAAAAACCCATTATTTGAAGTATTACGCCCAGCAGTTTATATGGGCGAAAACCAGCAAATGGCACTTATGCCCGGTGCTATGGTTGGTATTGCTTCATTGAAAGATACCGCTAAAGTAAATGCTTATTTGCAACGCCCAGAAGTAAAATCAATTCTTCCAGGTAACTTAAAGCTTTTATGGGCTGTAAAACCAGAGCAAAAAACACCAGAGCAACTTTCCCTATATGCGATCAAAGCAGTAGGGGCGGATAATGGTGCTGTATTGACAGGTGACGTCATCACTGATGCAAATGCCAACTTTGATGAGAAAAACCAACCTGTTGTTGGGATGCAAATGAATAGTGAAGGTGCGCGTGAATGGAAAAAAATCACAGCAAAAGCTGCTCAAAATAGAGATGCTATCGCTATTGTATTGGACAATGTCGTTTATTCTGCTCCTTCTGTTAATGGTGAAATTCCAAACGGTAGTTCATCAATCTCCGGTTCATTTACAGTAGAGGATACAAAAGATTTGGCAAACGTATTGAAAGCTGGTCGTCTTCCGACTACAGCGAAAATCGTTGAAGAAGCGATCGTAGGTCCTACATTGGGACAAGCAGCGATTGATGCAGGTATCAACTCAGCGGTCATCGGTATTATCGTGGTGATGATCTTCATGATTGCGTACTACAACACTGCAGGTATTGTGGCTAACATTGCTGTATTGTTGAACGTATTCATTATCATGGGGGTATTAGCCTCACTCAATGCCGTACTGACTTTACCAGGTATTGCCGGTATCGTATTGACAATGGGTACCGCCGTCGATGCAAACGTACTGATCTATGAACGTATCCGTGAGGAACTTGGTTTAGGAAAATCAATCCGCCAGGCGGTTGCAGATGGTTACAAACACGCTTTACCATCTATCTTGGATTCTCAGATCACGACCTTCTTGATCGGTATCATCTTATTCTTGTTTGGTAGTGGTCCAATTTTAGGTTTCGCAACAACATTGATGGTGGGTATTATCACATCATTATTTACAGCAATACTTGTAACACGTGTTATTTTTGAATGGATGCTGGAAAGAGATATCAAAATTAAAGTATCTTTCCCTTGGTCTGCAAACACCTTGCATAATGCAAACTTCAAATTCGTTCAAAAACGTAAAGTATTCTATGCAATCTCTGTTGTAGCGGTCTTAATTTCCGCAGCTTCAATTTTCACAAAAGGTTTCAGTTTGGGTGTAGATTTCCAGGGTGGACGTACCTATACCGTTCGTTACGATAAACCAGTTGATCCGGAAGCTGTACGTACCAGTTTGGATGATATCTTCCAAAAAACAACGGAAGTAAAAGTATTTGGTGCATCCAACCAACTTCGTGTGACAACAACATATCATATCGAAGAAACTTCCGATGCGGCTGATAAAGAAGTATTGGATAAATTGAACCAGGGGCTATCTAAAGTAGATGCTTCCAACAAACATGAAATCCTGTCCTCACAAAAAGTAGGACCGAGTATTGCATCTGATATCAAATCAAGAGCAACTAGCTCGGCAATCTTCTCCATTATCATCGTAGCGGCTTATATCTTAATCCGTTTCCGCAAATGGGAATACTCTGTGGGTGCAGCTATTGCAACCATCCACGATGCCATTATTCTATTAGGTTTATTCTCCCTATTGGATGGTATTGTCCCATTCTCATTGGATATTGACCAACACTTTGTGGCGGCCATCTTAACAGTAATCGCATACTCGGTGAATGATACCGTGGTTGTATTTGACCGCTTGAGAGAGTTCGTATCCAAACCGAATGCACATAACGAAGATCTTGGCGATGTTGTCAATCACGCAATCAACTCGACCCTGAGCAGAACAATCATTACTTCATTGACGATCGTTTTCGTTCTTGCGGTCTTGTTCATCTTTGGTGGTGAGGTTATCCGTGGATTCTCGTTCGCGATCTTAATCGGTGTTATTGTTGGTACCTATTCTTCCATTATCCTGGCTGCGCCTTCCGTATACGACCTACGTAAAGGAAAGCACTTAGCTGAAGGTAATGCTGCAAAAAAAGCTGAAGTAGTCAGACCATAATAAGATTAAAAATATCAAGGAGAGGCGTTCAAGTTTTTGAACGCCTTTTTTATTGCATTCAAATTACTTGTTGCACTAAATATTTTAAATATATTTGTCATACTAAATATTTGTATGCTAAACGAAAAATTCGACCGTTATTCCTTCATCTTGGATCAAACCGCCAAGAAGGTAAAACAATTTGCACAATCGTCTTTTACGGAAAAGGGATTTGACATTACAGTGGATCAATGGGCTGTCTTAAAGGCACTCTACGAAACCGAACAGCTATCGCAGAAAGAATTAGCCAGACGATGTGGCAAAGACCAGCCCACATTGACGCGTATCGTGGATATTCTACTGAAGAAAGGTTTGGCCGAGCGTGTCATTGATGAGACAGACCGCCGGAGTCTCTATCTTCATTTGACGGAAGAGGGGAAACTTAAGGTTGCCTCCCTGTCCCCTATCGTTGCAGAAATCAGGATGAAAGCATGGGAGAAACTGACGGAAAAAGATTTCGAGGATTTTACGAGAATATTAAACACGATTTATAACAATTTAAATATATCATAGCTATGACAAATACTGACATTTGCATCATCGGTGCTGGACCAGTAGGATTATTTGCTGTATTTGAAGCTGGACTTCTAAAAATGAGGTGCCACCTGATTGATGTTTTACCTCAAGTTGGCGGCCAATTATCCGAAATATATCCCCATAAGCCAATTTATGATATACCAGGTTACCCGAGCATTACAGCGCAGGAGCTCATCGATAATCAACTTGAACAAATAAAGCCTTTTGCACCTACATTTACGTTAGGTGAGCGTGTCGAACAGATCGAAAAACAGGATGATGGCTCTTTTATTATTTCCACAGGTGACAATACGAAAGTGCATGCACAAGTGATTGTCATTGCAGGGGGACTTGGTTGCTTTGAACCCCGCAAACCTGAAATCCACAACCTGCATCTTTATGAAGGCAAAGGCGTAGATTATATGGTTAAAGATCCTGCAAAATACAAGAACAAACGGATTGTTATTGCTGGCGGAGGTGATTCCGCACTGGATTGGACTTATCATTTGGCTGATATTGCACAACAAGTTACACTTATTCACCGGAGCGACTCTTTCCGCGGTGCACCGGATTCTGCTGAAAAAGTTTTTAAATTGGCGCAAGAAGGAAAGATCAATTTACTCCTGTCTCATAATTTGAGCAATATACACGGCAATGGAACCCTCACTGCGATTGAAACGGTAAATAAAGAGAAAGAAACGACAGCAGTCGAAGCCGATTATTTTATTCCATTATATGGCTTGACGCCCAAACTTGGACCTATTGCTGACTGGGGACTAAGTATCGATAAAAACGCGATTGAAGTAAATACCTTTGATTATTCCACCAACGTTGAACGCATCTACGCTATTGGTGATATCAACACCTACCCGGGCAAGCTTAAACTGATCTTATGTGGATATCACGAAGCCGCCTTGATGTGCCAAAGTGCTTTTAAGTTTGTTTATCCTGATCAAAAATTGAGCTTTAAATATACAACCGTTAACGGTATAAATACATTTTAGTGATGGAAGATAATTTGATTCAAGTAACCGTTATCGATCGTGATGGCACAGAAAACAGAATTGATGTCCCGACAGATATCAATCTATCACTAATGGAAATTCTAAAAGCATCTGAATACGACATACTGGCTACCTGCGGTGGCATGGCACTCTGCGCCACATGCCATATTGAAGTCGTTGAAGGCATAGAAAATCTTTCGGAAGCCAGCGATCAGGAATTGGATATGCTCGACACCTTACCTGATGCTGACGAGCAAAGTCGACTGGCCTGTCAACTTCGTCTTCATCCGAATAACAACGGTATGAAAATCAGACTAAAAGGTTCGTTGCAATAACAAAGTCATTGTGTACAAAATACACAATGACTTTGTTAGCTATACAAGTTTTTTTAGATCACCTTTTGAGCTGTAAAACACTTAAAACCAAAACACTACAAAATATTTTATTAAAGGAATTAGCCTTGTAACGATAAATTTCACAACGTATTGCCATAATAAATAAATATTTTTTAGCTTTTTGGCTCAAAATTTAAGATATTTGCAGCTTAATTCGATTGTACGAATTTTTACAACAAACTATTAAAAATATGCCAAGCAATAGTTCAAATAGAAAATTCCCCAGAGTAATCATTATTGGTGCTGGATTTGGAGGAATTGAAGTTGCTAAAAAGCTTAAAAATAAGGAAGTTGAAGTTCTCTTATTGGATAGAAACAATTTTCACACCTTCCAACCATTAATGTACCAAGTTGCTACGGGTACTCTTTCCGCGGACTCCATTTCCTTCCCGGTCCGAAAAATGTTCAAAAATCAGGATAACTTCCATTTTAGACTTGCCGACGTAAAAAGCATCGACAATGAGGCTAAAGTTGTTAAGACTGATATTGGAGATTTCGACTATGACTATTTGGTTGTGGCCACGGGTGCAACGACAAATTTTTTCGGCAATCAGCAGATCACCAAATATGCCCTGCCAATGAAAAACATTCAAGAGGCACTTAATATACGAAGTTACGTTCTTCAAAACCTTGAAGAGGCTGTCATGATCACGAATCCCGAAGATCGTAAGCCAAATTTAAACTTTGTAATCGTTGGTGGTGGCCCTACAGGGGTAGAACTTTCTGGTGCTATTGCAGAAATTAAGAATAATGTTTTGGAAAAAGACTATCCTGAATTGAATAAATCAGAAATGTCTGTTTACCTTGTAGAAGGTCTACCAAAAGTATTGGCCAACCTATCCGAAAAAGCGTCAAAAAACTCCGAGAAATATCTGAAAGATTTAGGCGTTGAAGTATTATTAAATGTACAGGTAACTGGATACGACGGTAAAGCTATTACTTTCGCTGACGGCAGAAGCATTGAAACAAAAACAGTTATTTGGGGTGCCGGCGTTGCTGGCCAATATCCGGATGGATTCAAAAAAGAGGTCATCCAACGTGGCAATCGTATTCAAACAGATGATCAATGTCGTGTAATTGACATGCCAGGTGTGTATGCCATTGGTGACGTATCTGCATTTATTACAGAAGACCTACCGCGGGGCCTACCGGGCGTCGCACCAGTAGCACAGCAGCAGGGCGGATATGTAGCGAAACATATCCTTCAAACAATGTCCAATCAACCTACTGAAAAATTCAGTTATTTTGACAAGGGATCAATGGCTACCGTAGGACGTAACAAGGCGGTTGTCGACATGGGTAAGATTCATTTCAGTGGTTTCTTTGGATGGATGACTTGGATGTTTGTTCACTTAATGTCTATTTATGGGTTTAGAAATAAGTTGATCACATTTGTCAACTGGTCGGTCAAGTTTTTCACTAAAAATAGTGGTGTTCGTTTAATCTTCCATAAATTCAACAAGCCGGCTCCAGAAGAACAAACTAAAACGGTACAATAGAGACAATAAATAAATTCGTAAGAACAGGATTAACCTGTTCTTTAATCAAAAACGAATGCCATTATTTTATTTAATAATGGCATTCGTTTTTCTTCCTTATCCCACTTCCAAGCAATGGAAACTTGTTCGAAAAAAAAAAATCGCATTCATCCCTTGGCTATTTCCTTTCGTAAGACCGTCACCTATCATCCACAACATGCACGCGCTTATATCAGCTGGCAAAGATTTCAAAAACACATGTTTATTTCACCCCCCAAATCGCAGCTAACAAAAAATAAGTTGAAGCAAGAAGTAACAATTGTAGATTATATTCGTTAAATTTAAGAACAGTTTTTTCCAGATAGAATTTACTTGCAGAATATAGTTTTTTTTGATGTAGAACCTCAAAAAGATTAATTTTTTTTGTGTAGGTTTGCATATTATTTTAAAATAGCTTAAGGATTAGCAAATGGGCTTATTTAATTGGTTTACGCAAGAAGTTGCGATTGACTTGGGTACTGCGAACACCCTGATAATTCATAATGACAAGGTAGTAGTGGATGAGCCTTCTATTGTTGCATTTGACCGCACCACAAACAAAGTGATTGCCATCGGTCGACAGGCCATGCAAATGGAAGGTAAAACACACGACAATATAAAAACAGTAAGACCTTTACGTGATGGAGTAATTGCTGATTTTACAGCTGCTGAACATTTGATCAGAGGAATGGTAAAATTAGTTAACAATGGTAAGAGTTGGTTTTTCCCATCGCTACGTATGGTTGTTTGTATTCCATCGGGCATCACGGAAGTAGAAAAAAGAGCTGTACGTGATTCTGCAGAAATTGCGGGTGCGAAAGAAGTCTATTTAATTCATGAACCAATGGCTGCTGCTGTAGGTATCGGTATTGATGTAGAAGAACCAATGGGGAACATGATTATAGATATCGGTGGGGGGACGACAGAAATTGCTGTTATCGCGCTGTCTGGTATTGTATGTGATCAATCCATCCGTGTGGCAGGTGATAACTTTGACTCCGACATTGTTCAATACATCCGTAGACAACATAACATCATGATCGGTGAACGTACAGCAGAGAAGATCAAGATTGAAGTAGGTGCTGCACTTCCGGAGTTGCAGGAACCTCCTGCTGATTTTGCCGTACAGGGTCGTGACTTGATGACCGGTGTTCCTAAACAGATCACTGTTTCATATACAGAAATTGCCCATTGTTTGGACAAATCAATTTCTAAAATCGAAGAAGCTATCTTAAAAGCACTTGAAATTACTCCGCCGGAGCTATCTGCCGATATTTACCAAACAGGTATCTACCTTACAGGGGGGGGGGCCTTATTACGTGGTTTAGATCGTCGTATTCAAGCAAAAACGAAGCTTCCTGTACATATCGCCGAAGATCCGCTTCGTGCCGTTGTCAGGGGTACTGGTATTGCGCTTAAAAATATTGGCCGATTCAAATTCTTGATGCAGTAATTAACGTTCGATAATTAACAAGATTTTATTAAAGAGCGATATAATATGCAAAATTATTATATCGCTTGCTTATTATAAATACCCACGATAAAAAATGAGAAACCTTTGGTTATTCCTGAGACGATACAATGCATTCTTTTGGTTTATCCTATTTTTTGGATTCTCGTTATTTTTGATTATTACCAACAATTCGTTTCAACGCAATTCTGTATTAAACTCTTCCAACCGTGTGATCGGTAGCTTATATGCAAAAGTAAACTCCTGGAAAAGTTACTTACATCTGGATGAGACTAATGATGCTTTGGCCAAAGAAAATGCGCAATTGCGGAAAGACCTTCAGGCATACAAATCGACAGATAGTATCAAAATTGGCCCCGTACCGGTCATAGATAGTAGCGAATTTGGGCGTTACCAATTTATTGTTGCGAATGTAATCAACAATAGTATTCATCAAAAAGCCAATACGATTACATTGGATAAGGGCAGCAAAGATGGTATAGAGAAAGGAATGGGTGTCATTGCCCCGAATGGCGTTGTTGGTATTGTATTAAACGTTTCGCCAAATTTTTCTACGGTACAATCATTATTACATCCTGACACTCGTATTTCTGTCACCTTGGGGCATAGTGAAGTTTTTGGATCGCTGGTCTGGGGCAACAATATCGATTATCGTGCAGCAACAGTTAAAGAAATCCCTAATCATATCAAAGTAAACAAAGGAGATAAAGTCTATACCTCAGGCTATTCCGGCCATTTTCCGAAAGGTATTTTTGTCGGAACGGTTATTCAAACCGGGATCTCTTCTGGAGATGCATTTTTGGATCTACGACTGCTTTTAAGCACCAATTTTTCTAATCTACAACACGTATATGTAGTAAAGGATTTATTAAGTAAAGAATTAAAAACTTTGGAGGAATCGACTAAGGACAATGGCTAGGATTCTAATATTTAATATCATTCGATTTATCGTCCTGATCGGGATGCAAGTATTTTTATTCCAAAATATTGGTTATTACAATCTGGCTGCGGCATTTCCCTATATTCTATTTATCTTTTTACTGCCAACAGGGACGCCTAATTTTCTAGTTTACCTGATTGCTTTTTTAACGGGACTGACCGTAGATTCGTTTTACGATACACTTGGCGTCAATACCGCCGCTTGTGTGGCATTGGCAGCCTTCCGCATTTTCTTTATGAAGATTACACTCGAAGTAGAGGAACGTGAATCTTTTCTTACACCAATGCTGGGATTGATGAATGTGAGGTGGTTTTTTTCCTTTATCTTTTTTGGTACATTGATTCATCATACATTCCTATATCTACTGGAATCTTTCTCACTTCAGCATATTCAATATACATTACTTAGCATTGTTTTAAGTTGTATATTTACCGTAATTATCATGCTGTTATTTAGTATTTTATTCTACAAAAAGAAAGATCGGTTGTAGTAGATCGATGGATAGAAATTTATTTCTATGAATAGTTTTTTTGCTCGCAAGTACGTTGTTTCCGGAATCTTTGTCGCCATCGTCCTGACTTTGATTGCCCGTCTATTTTATTTACAGATTATCGACGACTCCTATATACATTCGGCGAATAGCAATGTCATGCGGAAGGTAATTGTATACCCCGCAAGAGGTGTTATTTTGGACCGTAAGGGGAAAGTACTGGTGCAAAATGAACCTGTTTATGACCTGATGGTCACGCCCCGCGAAGTCAAAGAAATTGATACAGCCTTGTTTTGTAGATTAGTTGAGATTGATAAAGAAGGCTTTATCAAACGTATGGAAAAAGCCAGGGCCCATTCCCCTTATAGAGCATCGATTTTTGAAAAACAATTATCCGTACGGACATGGGCACAGTACCAAGAATATCAATACCAATTTCGTGGATTTTATGTGCAAAAACGAACTATCAGAAGTTATCCAGATAGTATTGCCGCTCAATTTTTAGGTTATGTCAGTGAGGTAAATGACAAAGACATTGAACGGTCTAATGGATTTTACCGTAGTGGTGACTATATCGGAAGGAGTGGTGTCGAACGATCCTATGAAGATCTCATTCGGGGGAAAAGAGGCGTTAACAATTTAATGGTCGATGCGCTGAACCGTCCAAAAGGTATATTTATGGAAGGGAAGTACGATACCCTAGCCGTTGCGGGTGAAGGCTTAGTCTCCTCCTTAGATAAGGATCTTCAAATTTTAGGTGAAAACCTCATGAAAAATAAGCTAGGATCCATTGTTGCCATTGAACCAGCAACGGGAGAAATATTAGCCTATGTGAGCAGTCCAAGTTATGATCCGAATCTTATGGTAGGTCGTCAGGTCGGCAATAATTACATGAAGCTACTGAATGATGAAACCAAACCTCTTTTCAACAGGCCAATTCAAGCGTCATATCCTCCGGGGTCAGTATTTAAAGTTGTTTCGGCATTAACTGCACAGCAGGCTGGGCTGATTGACCGCAATACCGTATTTTTCTGCCCGCATGGCTATAGTTATGGTGGTGGACGAGGTTGGATGGGATGTACCCACTATCATGGATCAACGACCCTACAACGTTCTGTAGCCGTATCTTGTAATACCTATTATGGATTTACCTACGCTAAAATGATCGATGGCCGCGGCCTTTCCGGACCTAAAGCCTATGATTTATGGCGAAATGCAGTTACACAATTCGGAATCGGACATAAATTAGGGATTGATCTTCCTGGAGAAAAAGCAGGTTTATTACCCACATCGGAATTTTATACAAAACGTTACGGCAATGACAAGTGGCGCTCAAGCTTCAATATCTCTTTGTCCATTGGGCAAGGTGAGATGGGTATCACGCCATTGCAGATGGCCAATATCATGGCCATCGTAGCCAACAAAGGTTTCTACTATAGACCGCATCTCATCAAAGGTATTGGCACGCAAAAAATTGCAAAAAAAGAATTTACCGAAAAGATCAGTGCTGGTGTAGATGAACGATATTATCCTGTGGTTATACAGGGAATGAGCGACGCCGTAAACACGCCCGAAGGAACAGCTTGGGCGAACCGTATACCCGGTATTGAAATGTGCGGAAAGACAGGTACCGCTCAAAATCCACATGGCGAAAATCACGCCGTATTTTTCGCATTTGCACCCAGGGAAAATCCAAAAATTGCGATAGCAGTATTTGTGGAAAATGCGGGTTATGGTGGAACATGGGCTGGTCCGATTGCCAGTATGATGGTCGAAAAATATCTGAAAGACACAATTACAGCACCAAAGTATATTCAGGATCGTATCTATAAGGCAAACTTCCTTCCGGCACCAAAGAAAATAGTGGATCCCAAAAATAAGGATGCCAAGAAAACGGATTCGGTCAAATCAAAAACAGATACGATTAAATCGAAACGTCAGACGGCAGCTTTAATAAAACCAAAGGAAACAATTGTTCACCATAGTGAGGTAAAAAGAAGATATGAATAATCAAAAAAATAGTTTCTTTGGAAAAATAGATTGGTTAACAATCATATTATGGTTATCACTATGCCTAATAGGACTTTTCAATATCCGTGCAGCTGTTTTTAATCCGGAGATGCCAGGTTTTTTCATGTTAGGAACCAACTATGGAAAGCAATCTTTGTATCTGATCTCCGCAATCATCCTCGGTATATCTATTCTGATAATCGACGCTAAGTTTTTCAGTTCTGCTTCACCAATATTCTATGGGATCACAGCCATACTCCTCGTCGTTGTGTTGGTTGTTGGACGAAATGTGGGTGGAAACCAGGCTTGGATTGATTTGGGTTTCTTCCGATTGCAACCGTCAGAGTTTGCCAAGCTTTCCACCTGTTTGCTGTTGGCCAACTTTCTAAGTGCGCAGAGCAATAAAGCTCCCACCATGCAGACCTTGGCAATGGGCGCTGGAATTGTACTTTTTCCTGTATTCTTGGTTATGCTACAGCCCGATACTGGTTCAGCACTTGCCTTCTTTTCGTTGATTTTTGTATTTTACCGTGAAGGTTATGTCAACAATGAATTACTGATATTCGGGGGGCTATGTATCCTACTTTTTGTTTTATCCCTCCTATTCAATCCTTGGATCCTAATATTGGTACTAGCTGCTATTATCGGTTTTTTCATGTGGAGCTTCCGGAAAAAGAGAAAGTATATCATCAATCTGAGTATTCTCTTCGCTGCCTGTACCGCATTTATATTATGCGTGGACTTAGTTTATGACCACGTACTACAACCCCACCAACGTGACCGGATCGATATCATTCTAGGCAAGACCCAAGATCTTAAAGATAAAGGATATAATTTGAATCAGTCCAAAATCGCCATTGGATCCGGACAATTCTGGGGAAAAGGTTATTTACAAGGGACGCAAACAAAATACAACTTTGTACCTGAGCAAAGTACCGATTTCATTTTCTGTACCGTAGGCGAAGAATGGGGCTTTGTTGGTTCGGTAACATTGCTAGCCATTTACCTCACCTTACTTTTACGCATTATTCATATTGCGGAACGACAGCGCTCGGCCTTCGCTAGGATTTATGCATATGGTGTAGCTTCCATCCTATTTTTCCACTTATTTATCAATATAGGAATGACAATAGGTATTGTCCCGGTTATCGGGATTCCGCTCCCTTTTGTCAGCTACGGTGGGTCCTCATTATGGAGCTTTACGATACTACTTTTTATTATGCTAAAATTTGACTCTAACAGAAAAGGAGTCGTTTAATTCGCCCGCGGTAGTGGATATTTTTTTTAAATCCTTTCCAGTACCAGCTGAATAGCTTTTTCAACGACTGCTTCGGGATCCGATGAGAATTTTCCTGCTACCCTACTTGCTAAAATGGCGTTTATAGATACTGCCTGATGGCCAAGCATACTAGCCAGCGCATAGATCCCGGCGGTTTCCATTTCCAGGTTAGTCAAGCGGAGGTCGCTGTACTTAAATGAATTTATCAAGGGAATGAGATCCGGAATCGTGTTATCTGATCTTAGGGAGCGTCCTTGCGGCCCGTAAAACCCCGGAGCAGTCAGAGTCATTCCTTTTTGCAGATCAAAAGCAATACGTTCTAATAAGCCCTTACCCGCACGTGCTACGTAAGGTTTTAAACTCAATTGGGGGAAATGTCGAATCAAAGAACTTTGTATATTGAGTTCAACCTCGTCATAAGGTTTTTGATAGTATTGCATCAGTGCATCAAACCCTATCCCATAAGTGGAGGCGAGTATGCTTCCCATTTCGATATCCTCTTGTACAGCACCAGAGGTACCGATTCGCACGATATCCAAAACTGTTAGCTCGCTCTTCAGCGTCTTATTCTGAAAATCGATATTGACCAATGCGTCCAATTCATTCAAAACAATATCAATATTGTCTGTTCCGATACCTGTCGAAATCACGCTCAGTCGTTTAGTGCCAATATATCCTGTATGGGTAATAAACTCACGTTTTCCTTTTTTGAGTTCTATACGATCAAAATATTTCGAAACCTTCGCGACACGGTCGGGGTCCCCTACCGTAATAATTGTTGTAGCTAAATCCGCTGGCAATAAATTCAAATGATAAATACTTCCATCTGAATTTAAAATGAGTTCGGCATTATTCATTATATTGTTCTTAAATAATTCAATTCACAACCTTCTATTTTTGAAAAACGTTCGACAACCCGGTTAACTTGCATTTTGCGTACCTCAAATTCCAGGTAGCAATTATTGTCAAATTGTTGCTTTTCAATTTCCAGCCCCTCCTCTTTAATAATACGCATGACATCATTCATATTCAGGTAGTCAAAAGTTAGCCCGTAGCTATCGTTAACTGTCCGTTCGATGATCTTAGCTTGATCCAATGCATCCTGTGTTGCCGATTTATACGCATTGATCAAACCTGGTACGCCTAACAGGGTTCCGCCAAAATAGCGGACAACAACGACGATTATATTGGTGATATCTACTGAGAGCAGGGCATTCAATATAGGACGACCCGCAGTCCCAGAAGGCTCGCCATCATCGTTTACCCGAAACACATTACGATCTGGGCTCAGTCTATAGGCCCAACAATGATGCCTTGCTTTCGGATGTAGGACTTTCACATCCTGTAATACCTCTTTTAATGTTTCCTCAGACCTAAATGGAAATGCATAAGCAATGAATTTGCTCCCTTTATCTCGAAAAATTCCTTCGTAATTTGTATCGATCGTTCGATAAGTATCTTCAAATAAGCTCACAGATATGCGATAATTAAAACTGAAACAATGGAAAGAGCGATACCTAGGTAATTCAACCCAGATAGTCTTTCTTTAAAAAATACCACACCAACCAAAGCGCCAAGAGAAATTACCCCAATGTTCATTCCTGTAAAAACAATGGAAGGGTTTTCGGGCAGCGCCCGATGCGCTTTCATATAAAATAATATATTGCAAAAGTTGAAAGCACCCAAAATCAGGCCATAAGCTATGGCTTTGAAAGAAAAGACCTGCTTTTCAATCCAGATAAAATAGCCTAGTAATCCAAATGCAATCAGCATAGCCATGACAAATATAATAAACATCGAACTGACATAGGGAATCCTGACATGCAAAGCGACTTGCTTAAAGAGGATATCAATAATCCCCATCCCGATAAAAACAAGCAATGGATAGAGATTTCTATAGCGCATATCGGGCAAGTTTGTTATTGAAGCTGATTTGCGCCAACCAATGGAACATACGATCGCTAATAGGCCAAGCCCTATACCTAGCAGTTTATTCCCTTGCAATCTTTCATTAAATAAAAAAAATGATGCCAGTAGCGGTATAAACAAAGACAAACGCTGCGCAACTTCTGTTTTTACCAAACCACTATAACGGATGGATAAAGCTATAAATACAAACATTCCAGGCAACAGTACCGCTAATGCTGTATAAAGCGGAAGCGGTAAGCTCGTCCAGCTCATTGACTCTATTTCAGGCTGCAGTATAAAATAAGTCAAAACAACTGCCATGGGATAATTCCATACGATTACTTGTTTTGTTTCTACGCCATCCTGTTTGGCCAATTTCAACAATACTGCTACAGTGACACTGCAAATAACACTAATTAGGACAAAAAACATCGTTCAGCTATTAATTAATTCCAAAGCCCACGCTTTGCTACCCGGGCCCTACGCTCTAATTTTATAAAAAAATCTGCGTATTGCACATTAGGGGCTAAGGTGTACGTTACAGCGTACCCCTGTTCCACCAAATCCGCGTTTACAAATTTCCCTCCAATATACACATAAGCCAGTAGTCTTCCATAACGATCCTTTTTCCCAATATCAAACACCAACTTAACATTTTTTCCGGTCAACATGGATCGCAGGTATTCTTTTGCCTCCTGCCCATAATAACCAACTTCTTTTCGGGCTGTTTTTCGTGTTTCGGGTGCATCAATTCCGATCAGTCGCACCCGCTCTCCTTTTTTACCACCACTTTCAATGACAAAGGTGTCGCCGTCAATGACGCGTTGCACTTTCACGTATCGCTCCTCCCCTTTGTAAGAAAAACTTAAAAATAAGAAACAGGTGATCGTAGCTGGTACCAAAAAATTCAATCGCTTTAGCATAAAATTCATATTTGCGCAAAGGTAATAAAATACTTTTTCAGCAAACAACCTATAAAAAAGGCATTATTTTAAACACAAAACAGACAATTATTCATTAAAAAAAACACCAATAAAAAGACGAATTTTTCACCTATTTTTATCGTAAAAAAACCATAAAAAACATACACAAAAAACACATTATTAAATAATAACAATTTGAATACAAACTAATTAAAACAATAATACTCCAAAAAAAACATCAAAAAAACATCTATTTTTAAGACTAAAAAAACGATAAAAAAACGCTGTAAATGATTTGTTTTTTTTTATAAAAAAATTATTTTTTCTTTGATATTTCAAAAACATTCGTACATTTGAAATGTCAAAACAACAAAAGGATGAACAGATCATATACATATTTCTATTTTAACTTCTTTTATTTTAAAAATAAGAGCCGGGATTAGATTGTGTATACATTAAAAATATAACAAGAAAGAGTCCCGGTTTAGATCACCGGGACTCTTTCTTGTTTAAGGGCAAAATAGCAACAAAAAAAATGAGTTTAAAAATTGCGATACAAGGAGCAAAAGCTTCATTTCACGAGGAAGCCGCATTTAAATACTTTGGACGGGAAGTCGAGATTGTAGAATGTGATTCATTCAAAAAAACCTGTGAATTGCTTAAGCAAAGAAAAGTGGATTATATCGTTATGGCGATCGAAAATTCAATTGCCGGTAGCCTGCTACCAAACTATAATCTGCTTCGGGATTACAAATTCCATATCACAGGTGAAGTTTATCTCAACATTCAACAGAATTTGATGGTATTGCCAGGTGTTAAACTAAAGGATATTAAGCATATTGAATCACATCCGATAGCGATCCGTCAATGTGAGGAATTTCTTTCAGAGCTGGAAGGTGTACGTATTACAGAAGGATCCGACACTGCAGCTACTGCAAAAATGATCGCTGAACGAAAATTGACTGATACAGCTGCAATTGCAGGTACTTTAGCCGCTGAAATTTATGGGCTTGAGATTTTAGAGAAAAGAATCGAAACCAATAAAAAGAATGCGACGCGTTTTTTGGTTCTCTCAAATGAAGTGGTTGAGTACAAAAATGCGAACAAAGCATCTTTATCGTTCCAAACTGGAAATACGGTTGGATCACTTGCGACTATTTTACAATGTTTTGCCGAGCAAAACATTAACCTGAGTAAGATTCAGTCCATGCCTGTCATCGGAAAACGCAACGAGTATGACTTTTTTGTGGACGTTGAATGGAAGAAACAATCAGACTATGAAGCCGCAATCAGGAAAGTACTCAAACATAGTATCAATTTTAATATCATGGGCGAATACATCAAAAACGAGAAACTATAATCAACAATTTAATAATTAGAAAATAATCAAACTTACCTGAATCTGCTGACTGGACAAATGACTTGCAGAACAAGCATGACGACTTAACAGATTCAAATACCTTTAAAAATTTATTCGGATGAAAAATACATTAGAAATCACTCCTTTGAAATCATGGTTAGATACTGGAGACAAACCCTTAATTATTGCAGGCCCTTGTAGTGCGGAAACTGAAGAGCAATTGGTATCTACAGCGCATCTATTGGCGAATACTGGAAAAGTAAATATCTTACGTGCTGGTATCTGGAAACCACGCACACGTCCGGGTGAATTTGAAGGGATTGGTTCCATTGGTTTGGAGTGGTTGAAGAGAGCAAAAGAAGAGACCGGTTTATTAACAGCTACCGAAGTTGCTACAGCCAAGCACGTAGAGGAAGCTTTAGCTGCTGGTGTTGACGTACTTTGGGTAGGTGCGCGTTCGACGGCTAATCCCTTCACAGTACAAGAAATTGCTGACGCACTACAGGGAGTAGATGTACCAGTTTTCGTAAAAAATCCGGTTAACCCAGATTTATCATTGTGGATCGGTGCTTTGGAGCGTATCAATCGCGCTGGCATCAAAAAATTAGGTGCTATCCACCGGGGCTTCTCTTCTTACGAGAAAACAGCTTTCCGTAATGAACCAATGTGGGATCTTGCGATCCAATTAAAGACGGCTTGCCCTAATTTACCGATCATCAATGATCCAAGCCATATTTGTGGGAATCGTGAATTATTACCCTACATTGCACAAAAAGCAATGGACATGGACATGCAAGGTTTGATTATCGAATCGCATATTGACCCCTCTGTTGCCTGGACGGATGCCAAACAACAGGTTACTCCAGCGGCCCTGGCGGAATTGATCGATCATTTAACATTACGTAAAGCGGATTCTGACAATCCTTCATTCGAGGACAAATTAGCAGAATTACGTAGCAACATCGATAAATTGGATGATTTAATTATTCAAAAAATCGGAGAACGTATGAAGATTGCTGAGAAAATTGGTGAATACAAACGTGATAACAACGTAACGATCTTACAGGTAAACCGTTGGGATGAGATTGTTCAAAAACGCACAAAACTTGCTGAAGCACTTTCTTTGGGCAGTGAGTTTGCAACAAAATTCCTAGAATTAATTCACAACGAATCTATCCGTAAACAAAATGCGGTTATGAATTCACAAGAACAACCTACAGCTGAAGCATAATGAAACAAGTCATCAAGCTGACGCATCCATCAAAAAAGATTAAAGGCACGGTTCAACTGACAGGATCAAAATCCGAGAGCAACCGTGCTCTTATTATCCAATCCTTGAGTAAAGGACAAGTTGATATCGCAAATCTTTCCGAAGCTGCCGACACAGTTACATTAAACCGTGTATTACAGATCGCATCCAACCCGCAAGCAGGCTACAATACGATTGACATTGGTCCTGCAGGCACGGCAATGCGTTTTCTGACAGCCTATTTGAACCTTGTTCCCGGAAACTTTATTCTAACGGGAACCGAACGCATGCAACAGCGGCCAATTGGTATATTGGTTGATGCGATGAAAGAAATAGGCGCGGACATTCATTATGAAAAAAAAGCTGGCTACCCGCCACTAAAAATAGAAGGCGGATTGTTTCAGGGCAAGGACCGTGTTCGGATAAAAGGAAATATTAGCAGCCAGTATATCTCTGCGCTACTTTTAATCGCTCCAGCACTGAAAAAGGGGCTTACATTGGAAATCGAAGGCGAACTGACTTCCAGACCTTATGTATCCATGACCTTGGATATGCTAAAAAGTATTGGTATACAGCACGAGTGGACAGCAAATGAGATTCATATTGCCCCACAAAGCTTTTCAAAAAGTACCATTTATGTGGAGCCAGATTGGAGTGCAGCCTCATATTGGTACGCTATCGTAGCCTTGGCAGAAGATGGCGCATCTATTGTCTTACCGGGACTTAAAAAAGACAGCTTGCAAGGCGATATTGCCATTGTTGATATTATGACGCATTTTGGCGTCCAATCCAGTTTTGAAGCCGATGGTCTACATCTTCAGAAAACGGCAATAGATTCGAAAAAAATAATATTTGATTTCAAAGAATGTCCGGATCTCGCCCAGACGGTTGTTGTGGTTGCTGCCGCTTTAGGTCACGACGTTTCTTTTACGGGTCTGGAGACATTAAAGATCAAAGAAACTGACCGAATTGCTGCACTACAGACTGAAATAGCAAAATTTGGCGCCGATTTGATCGAAGACAACGAAACCTATCACCTAAAAACAGCTCAAGTATACCAGCCAACAGAGGTGACATTTGACACCTATGAAGACCACCGTATGGCAATGGCATTTGCTCCCCTTGCATTGATTTTTGACCAGATCAAGATTGCGGAGCCACAGGTTGTCGAAAAATCTTATCCAGATTTCTGGAAACACCTACAGTCTCAATCTTTTATTATTGACTAATATTAAAAACCAGGAGAATACAGCGATATGTCCCTGGTTTTTTAACCTATATATACGCACTATTGACAGCCTTAATGACAACGAGGTGAACGCAATCACCGTAAAGGGCTTATACATAGTTTTACACGATCAAAATTGATAAAGTTGTATTTTACAACAGCGTTATCATTGCATTTAAATGCAAATTTATCTAAGTTTATTGAAATTTAATTTTTATGGCAGGAAATTCATTTGGCGATTTATTCAGAATCAGCACTTTTGGCGAATCACACGGTAAAGCTATCGGTGTAATTATTGATGGTTGCCCCTCAAATATAACGATAGACGAAGAGTTTATACAATCTGAGCTAGATAAACGCAAACCGGGACAATCCCGGATTACCACACAACGAAAAGAAAGTGATACCGCCCAGATATTATCGGGTGTATTCGAAGGCAAATCGACCGGCACACCGATTGCCATTGTCATACCAAATGAAGACCAACGTTCGAAAGATTATACGCACATCAAAGACATCTTTAGACCCTCTCATGCAGACTTCACCTACCAGATGAAATACGGCATACGTGACTATCGTGGCGGTGGTCGTTCTTCAGCCCGTGAGACAGCTGCAAGGGTTGCGGCAGGTGCAGTTGCAAAAAGCTTCTTAAAGCAATTTGGTATTCAAATTTTTGCCCATGTCTCTGGTGTCGGTACGATTGAAGCACCCAATTTAGATACAAAAGATCTTAACGCTTTGCTTGATCTACGTGAATCCAATATCGCACGCTGTGCTGATCCGGCAACAGCCAATGAGATGGTAGAATTTATAGATTCGATCAGAAAAGCGGGTGATACGGTAGGGGGACGTATTTCAGCAGTGATAAGGCATGTTCCCGTGGGTCTCGGAGAACCGGTATTTGATAAACTCCATGCTGACCTTGCAAAAGCCATGATGAGCATCAATGCTGTTCACGGTTTTGAATATGGGTCAGGTTTTGCAGGTTCAGAGTTGCGAGGTTCCGAACATAATGATATATTTGTAGCAGATGACCATGATTTAAATCAAGTGCATACACATACCAATTTCTCTGGGGGAATACAGGGCGGTATATCAAACGGTATGGATATTACCTTTAAAGTAGCATTCAAACCTGTTGCCACCATCATGAGAGATCAAGAAACAGTCGATATCCATGGCAACCCGGCCATCGCAAGTGGTAAGGGAAGACATGATCCTTGTGTTGTTTCGAGAGCGGTAATTATTGTAGAAGCCATGGCGGCACTTGTGATTGCGGATCATCTACTTAAACATCAAAGTTACAAACATGCTGCAAGATAATTATGTCGTAGGTGTTGACATTGGAGGCACTCATATTTCCGCCTGTATCATTGACACCAAACAATGGAATATACATTTAGAGAACGTGGTCAGAAACCACGTTTTTTCTCAAGGAGATGCTAAAACGATTTTACAAACCTGGGCTTCCACAATACAGGAGATTATCCGTACCTCACCCACTGCTATTCAATTCATTGGCATAGCAATGCCGGGACCATTTGACTATGAAAATGGTATCTCTAAAATGTTAGGTCAAAGCAAGTACGACAACTTGTATGATAAAGACATTAAAACCTTATTGTCTGCAGAGCTGGGTTTACCCCCTAATGCTGTTCATTTTATTAATGACGCTGCTGCTTTTTTACAGGGAGAAATATTTGTACAGAACCTCCAAACTAATGCAAGAATACTTGGCATTACTTTGGGAACGGGATTGGGATCTGCAGTTTGGAACAAAGGCGAAAAGGCTTTCGATGCAGATCTATGGAACACACCTTACGAGGAAAGTATTTTTGAAGAATATTTGGTAACAAGATGGTTTGTCAAACGATTCAAAGAGGTCACAGGTAAGGATGTTACTGGATTAAAGGAAATTCTGGACAATCACCGTGAAACAACCGCATTCGCGACAATCAAAGATGAATATGCGAAGCATCTATTTGATTTTATGCAATTTTTCGAAGAAAAATACCAGACGAATATCTTTATTATTGGTGGCAACATCGCAAAAGCACTTCCTATCTTTATTGCGGACCGGGAAGAATTCAATAGATTTATCGTCTACACTGCAATACTGGGTGAGAAGGCCGCAATGATTGGCGCTGCAAGTATATTCAGTTAACGAACGAAGAGTAGGGCTACGAAAAGAGCTAAATACCCCATTCATTTAATGAATCGGGATATTGAAGGTGGGAAAAATTAGAAGCTATCACTCTTGACGAGCACAATTAAAGAAATCACATCCGGAGAAATATCCATCTATTAAAACATAGATGGATATTTCTCCGGATTAGCTTCATGCATGATTGCATAAACAGATTCTACAACATCATCTGAGGATGGTTTGGAAAAATAATCTCCATCCGAACCATAGGGTGGACGATGCGCTTTTGCTGTCAATGTCCGGGGCTGGCTATCAAGCAAATAATAACCGTTTTGTTTTTCAAGTATTTCTTGTAATATGAATGCGGAAGCGCCTCCTGGTACATCCTCGTCTACAATCAGCAACTTATTCGTTTTTTTCAAGGACTCGGCACAAAGCTGCCCCTTATCAAACGGTTGTAAGGTCTGTGCATCAATAATTTCAATAAATATCCCCAAACGCTCCAATTCGACCGCTGCTTCTTCAACAACGCGTAAAGTTGATCCATAGGAAACTACCGTAATATCCTGCCCTTCTTTAATACATTCTGCATAACCAATTGGCACTGTAAATTTGCCCACATTCTCAGGCAAGCGCTCTTTGAGGCGATAGCCATTTAGACATTCGACAACAATAGCGGGTTCATCTGAACGGAAAAGTGTATTATACATCCCTGCGGCTTGTGTCATATTACGTGGTACGCAGATATGTAGTCCTCTTAATGAGCCCAATAACACAGACATAGGGGATCCAGAATGCCATATCCCTTCCAGACGGTGCCCGCGGGTACGGATAATCACTGGTGCTTTTTGCCCTGCAAACGTACGATAACTTAAACTTGCTAGATCATCACTGGCAACGGTGATGCCGTAAATCAAATAGTCTAAGTATTGGATTTCAGCGATCGGTCGCAAACCACGAATAGCCAATCCTATACCTTTACCGATGATCGAATTTTCGCGGATACCAGTATCAAATACACGATGGGCACCGAGCTTATCTTGTAAACCAGCAAATCCCTGATTGACATCCCCTATCTTTCCAACGTCTTCTCCGAATGCCAATAGGCGTTCATCCCGTTGAAAATTTTCCTCAAAACAGAGATTCAATACTTCTCGACCGTCTACTATTTTGGAATCTTCTTTATAAATCGGCCCTACTGCTGGCACATTATAGGGAGAATCAATGCCATCCGTAAATAATTTTGAATTGTACCGCTTCTCGTTGACGTCCTGTTTAACTTTATACCAATTTAAAAGTTCCTGGCGGCCTTCTATATGTTTCCCTTTCAACTCATGCAATACCTTCCGGACTTGTCCGTATACCTCTTTCAAGGAAGGTTCTACCATCGACTGCAGTTTTTTTGCTGCAAAGTCTGCTTTTTCATTCGGAATTCGTAACAATAAATCTATTGCTTCTTTTGCTTCGATCCCTAGCGTCTTGATATAATCTGCCCATGCTCGTTTTTGTTCTTGACGAACAAAGTCTTTGGTTTCGCGATCAAGCTGATCTAACTCTTCATCTGTAGCAATACCCGAACTTTGCATCCATTCTTTCATCTTCGCGATACAATCGAAATCTACCTCCCATTGAAGGCGCTCCTGAGATTTATAACGCTCATGGGATCCCGAGGATGAGTGCCCCTGTGGTTGTGTCAATTCGGTCACATGGATCAGACATGGAACATGTTTTTCTCTTGCAATATTTGCAGCCTGTTCGTATGTCTCACACAATCCTGCATAATCCCAGCCTCTGACCTTAAAAATTTCAATTCCATTTGTCAGCTGCTCCTTTTGGAAACCTTTCAGTATTTCAGAAATATCACCTTTTGTGGTCTGGGTCTCGTTAGAAACAGAAATGCCGTATCCATCATCCCAAATCGAAATAATTGCTGGAACCTGATGCACGCCTACAGCATTGACCACTTCAAAGAATACTCCCTCTGATGTTGCAGCGTTTCCGATCGTACAAAAAACAACTTCATTTCCTTTATCTGAGAAATAGGATAAATGATCCAAATTTCTATTTTGTTTATATAATTTAGATGCCAGTCCTAGGCCCAATACCCGCGCCATCTGTCCACCTGTTGTGGATATATCCGAAAAGGAGTTCTTCTGAACGGTCTGATCAAGCCAACTCCCCTGGTCATCCAAAACCCGTGTAGAGAAATGACAGTTCATTTGTCTACCAGCAGAAGAAGGGTCCGCTTCAACATCGGGGTGTGCATACAATTGAGAGAAAAAACGATAGACATCACTGATGCCAGAAGCAAATATAAATGTTTGGTCACGGTAATATCCCGACCGCCAATCTCCATTTCTGAAGACTTTAGCCATCGCAATTTGTGCCAATTCTTTTCCATCGCCAAAAATACCAAACTTCGCCTTACCGGTAAGCACTTCTTTACGTCCCAATAAACTCACGTAACGACTCTCCAAGGCAGTTCGATAATCATTCACAATAATCTTTTTGAACTCGTCAAAGCTCAAAGTGGAAATAGATTCATTGTTTTGGTCAAATGCAGTATCAAGCATATTCTTTTTTGTTTCAACAAATTTAACAAAAATATTATTCTATATAATTGGTGTTTGTCAAATAAATTGACAATCAATAGTTCGGATTTGAAATACAATATTCTAATTTCTCAAATTAGTACTTTTTGATAAAAATTCCTAATTTTTGCGGATTTTTAATTATTATAGCCGGAGATTAACATATAACGTTATAAAATTATAGTTCTGTAAACTGTCTGACGTTAGCTATAGGATCCTGACAGATCTCCATTTTAATTTAATTTTTTATTGTGAACTTTTCATCCCTACAACTCAACAAGCATCTTGCTTCCAATCTTGAAAAACAAAAGCTAAATACGCTTACTGCTGTCCAAGAACTAGCAATTCCTGCTGTATTAGATGGCAAAGATTGCTTAGCTATTGCACCTACGGGAACCGGAAAAACGGAAGCTTTTGCTATTCCCCTTGTGCAACGGTTATTGGAAAAAGAGAAAAACGAACACCCTTCCATCCTCGTTCTACTTCCGACACGTGAGCTATGTATCCAAACAAAAAATAGAATTGTTAAATTGATCGAAGGGACCGACATTAGCGTCGCTTGCTTTTATGGTGGTGGAACCTACGAAAGCCAGCTCGCAGCCTACCCTAGCGCTCAGCTAATTCTGGCAACTCCGGGCAGGATCCTTGACTTTCTGGAACGGCAAGTTATTGATCTGAAAGCGATAGACACCTTAGTTATTGATGAATTTGATCAATTACTCGACTTGGGATTCGAAATGGAAATCAATAAAATTCTGCATATGCTCCCAGCGAAGAAGCAGTCTATTTTTGTCTCAGCGACGCGCACAACAGAAATGGATAGAATAATCCACAAACGGCTTAACAATCCAATAGAGATCGTAGTAAAAGATCATTTAATAAAAGGAAAAATAAGTGAATATGTATTGTATGTTGATAAAAATGACAAAAAAAATCTTATTCGATACCTCCTTGAAAACAGGATTAAATCACAGGCTATTATCTTCACACGAACAGTACATGCTGTAGAACGAATCGAAACAGACCTGAATCGAAATGGCATTCCGGCTCTCGCGCTATATGGCGACAAGTCACAACAACAACGGGAAGATATTGTCAACAAATTTAGAAACAAAGAAAATAGGGTATTGATTGCAACAGATTTACTGGCAAGAGGTATAGATTTCCCAAATCTGGAAGCGATTATTAATTATGAAGTGCCCGATTCCCCGGAATTATATACGCATCGGATCGGAAGAACGGGGCGTTCCGATACGGACGGTACCGCCTTTACACTGTGTGATGCCGAGGATAATGAAAAATGGATCAAGCTACAGCTATCCTTAAATAAACAGATTCAGATTGACGATCAACACCCTTTTTTATTGAGCTGGGAAAAAATGCTGTCTAGCAGTCAGCACAACAACCGAAAAGGGCAATCAAAATCAAGAAAACGTCGTTAAATTATAATTATTCTTTTACTTTTACCTGCAATTAACAAAATCACAGTCCAAAATGAGTACAATACATTTATTTGACGATAGTAATAACGCGAATGACAACCGGTTAGGAGATCTTGAAAAAACCATCATCATTAATAACCTAATGGAAGTTCCTTTTGCGGAGCGGGACGAAGTATGGCGCGATACCTTCTTAAGCAACATAGCGGAGTGTACCTTAAAGCTTGCGGAAACCGAAGTTGTGATCGGTCCCGACGGATTTCCTTATTTTCAGTTGGAAAGTGTGCCCAAAGACCAAAATTTCCAAGCGTTTGTTATCAAAAATCGTTTAAAAGACTTTGTATTACCTAAAGGTTTTGGTATTGCCATCAATACGCAAAATGAAAATCCTGATTGGATCTTTACATATGGCGATTTAGTCAATTATTTTTTGAATGAAGAGTTTTACACGGACGAGAGCATCTTTTCACAAAAAAATGAACAAACTACAATTGGTAAAGACGAAGAAATATTAGTGGGTCAACCATCGGAAATCATCCTACCACAGCATGTCCGCACGCAACTCCGTGAATTTTTGGATTATTATGGCGTAAAGAATGCAAAAATTATGCTGATCGCACGTAATTATAAAGACGAGGAAAAAGTGTCTCAAGATTTGGTATTTAATATTGTCGCTAACCAATTTAGGACAGAAAAAGAATTCACAAATATCATGGAAGCAATCGGCTGGTTCTTGCCAAGACATTATTCCTATATCGGATTGGATGAGTTTGCTATTGAGAATGGCTTCATGCCGCTATAAAGAAAAATTTCATTTATATAACTACAGAATAATAATGTTTCCATTTAACGTAAGAGTGTACGGAATATTGATTAACGAAAAGCAGGAAGTGTTGATCAGTGACGAAAGAACGGAAAATGTTTCATTTACCAAATTTCCGGGCGGAGGACTAGAGTACGGAGAAGGTCTATTGGAGGCTCTAATTAGAGAATATCAAGAAGAATGCGCATTTGATATCACCGTTGTTAAGCATATTTACACAACTGATTTTTACGAAAAATCGAGCTTCAACGATAGTCAGATTATATCAATTTACTATCAGGTCAAAAACACGTCAGCCATTCAGATCCGAACGACCTCCAAGGCTTTCGACTTTGATCTGGATCAGAAAGCTGAAGATAATAAGCGTCAATCTTTCCGATGGGTCTCGTTGCATACACTATCGATAGAAGATCTAACTTTTAAAACAGATCAAGTTGCTTGGACAGAATTTTTGAAAACAATCAAATGATAATAATTTTTTAATTTTCGTCAATTTTATTTGTATTTAAAAAATAAACACATATCTTTACGTAAACCAATGGAAATACTTTGTTTTTTTGAAGTATTGACCTTAATAATTACATTTTATTATTTTTTTGATATCTCGCCAAGACGAGATAAGTGAAAGGGAAAGTGATATCAAACAGACATTGGTTTATTGAATTTGTAAATTCCTAGTCCTATAGGTTTTTTAATAGTTAGTGTGATTTTATGGCGATACTCCCCGTATCGCCTTATTTTTTGTCTTTTTATTCATCATTTTGCACGGCTTACTTTATTAATCTACTTATTCTCTTTTATATGAGTATTGGTATCGACACTTGCAGCTTGACTTTTTTTCACCCAAAAAAAGCTTCTCCAGCTCAGCTTTGACTGCCATCATCAAGGAGAATAGCTATGATTCCTATTTGAAAGCAACAAAAGAGGCAAAACATAAATTTTTATGCAATACATCGATATCTCTAAATCCGACTTTTGCCAATAAGTCAAGCTGATAAACCAACGGCCTTGGCGTGTCTTCATGTTCGATATAGGCAAAAACATGATCGCGATACGTTTCGTTTTGCAAGTTGGTTAAATATGCTCCATATTTTTCCCGATAGATCAACTGTTGGAGCGGAGCACTATTTTGTTCGATTAAATCGAAAATCCATACACTTCCTCCGTTTTTGAGTAGTCTAAAAAGCTTGCGGAATGCATTCTCCCAATCCTGATCGTCTCGCAAATGGTGTAAAACCGCTGTAGCAATGATGACGTCAAATTTCCCCTCGGAAAGATTGGCTTCCCGAAAATCTCCTTTGATCTGATGCACTACCCCATTTGTAAGTGCCCCAACACGTGCTTTAGCTCGATCTAACATAGGCCAACTCAGATCAACCAGGGTTATCGCTGGATTGGTACTGACTTTCTGCAGCAACTTCACGTCGTAATTACCTGCACCGCAACCGATATCCAACACTTGTTCGAGATTCGGATAAAGAGATGAAATTGCATCTGTTATGAGTTCCATATTCCATACAGCATCCAAGGTTGTCGCCTGACCTGTGTCTAAGTTAGAGAAACGTTCGACATCCTTGTCAAATCGCGTTTCAATTTCCTGTAATGTTGCCTTATTCATAGCTAAATAGTTATTTTTTGAGCGCAAATGCTCGGTTTGTTTTTGATGAATACATAGCATATCCGGGTTGTTTTGAAAAACACCTCAGGCTTTCCTGATAGGATATTATATATAAATTTTTAATTATTTAAAGGTAGGATTAACTCGAATTCATTAAAAATATTTATTTTGTCATCGATTCATACCAAAAAAGTATTAATGGAAATCCGACATCTTATATATTTCAAAACAGTAGCCGAAGAGCTTCACTTCGGAAGGGCCGCCGAGCGTTTATTTATGTCCCAACCCCCCTTAAGTAGACAAATTAAAGACCTTGAAGATGAGCTAGGTGTCATTCTTTTCTTTCGAACGAACAAAAGAGTGGAACTTACTGAAGCCGGCAAATATTTCCTGGAAGAGGTCGTCGAAATACTCCAAAATTTGGAACACAGCAAAACGATCACCAAACAGATTCATAATAATATTTCAGGAGAATTTAAATTAGGCTACATCAGTTCTACCCCCAAACAAATGTTGGCGACGGTATTAAAACAGATTCAGCAAAAGTTCCCCTATCTTAGGGTTAGTTTGTTTGAAACATCCACACAAAAACAAAAAGCCGCTTTAGAAAACGGGAAGTTAGATCTCGGAATTATGCGCGCACCGATATACGCGAGCGAACTCCTTATCACTCCCCTGTTTGAAGACCCCATGGTCATTGCTGGATCCACAGCAGTAGACTTTAAGGATATCAATTTTTTTAACGAAAATTTCATTTCCTTCAATCAAAAATATGCTTCTGAATACCATCGCTTGACCATCAATACCTGTAACCGCATGGGATTTGAGCCCAAGATTGTGCACCAGAGTAACTCAATGTCTTCCATACTCGAACTGGTATCACAGGGATTAGGACTGGCTGTTGTCCCGGCATCTACGATAAAACAATACCCTCATCTGAAATTAAAGATTATGAAACTGGACGATATAGATAGCAAAACTGAAGTCGTTCTGGTTTCCAATATAAAAAGCAAGAACAGTGCTCTCGGAGAATTTATACAATGTATTCAAAAAGAATACCTTAAATTTAATAAAGCATAATAACTTAACCGAACTACCTTATCTAGATTCAGTCAATGAAAAAGATCATCATTTCCCTTCTGCAATTAACGTTATTGCTTCCCGTACTATTGTTCGGACAGCAGTCTTCAGCAATTGATCAACGATTACAAGCAATTATGCAACGCTATCAAGCGGTAGGATTGAGTGTTGTACTTGTCAAAAATAACCAGATTGACTTTCATAAGAACTATGGGTACAAAAACATAAAAGACAAAACCCCGTTGCAGGACAACGATGTTTTCCGGATCGCTTCTATATCGAAGTCGTTTACCGCCACCTCATTTATGCAGCTCTTAAAGCAAGGCAGCTGTTCTTTAGACGATGATTTTGGCGACCTGATTGGTTTTCCGGTTAGAAACCCAAACTATCCTGAAATAAAAATTACCCTGCGGATGATACTTTCCCATACTTCAAGCATTAATGATAAAAACGGTTATTTTAATCTTGATGTGATCAATCCGTCCAAAAATCCGAACTGGAAAAACTCATACAATAGTTATACACCGGGCAGTCAATATCAATATTGTAATCTAAATTTTAATATGGCAGGAGCAGTCCTAGAAAAATTGACGCACATGCGTTTTGACAACTATATTTTCAAAAACATCCTACAACCATTACATCTTTATGGAGGCTATTGTGTGGACTCGCTAGATCATTCGAAATTAGTTCCCCTGTATTCTTTCGACGAAAACGGTAATTTTATGGAAGAAGCAAACGCTTATACTCCAAGGCGCGATGAACTTGCTACTTATCATTTGGGGTCTAGCACCCCTATACTCTCGCCCACTGGGGGGATGAAAATATCAGCGCTTGACCTAGCCAAATATATGCTCATGCATATGAACTATGGCAAGCGTGGCACAAAAAAAATAATAGATAAAAAGTATGCAAAGATCATGCAAACAGCTGTTAACCAAGAATCAGGCTATGGTCTTGCGATCATGAACAACAGCAAGATTATTCCCGGTGTCACATTAACAGGGCATACAGGGTCAGCATATGGTTTATACAGTGTCATGTTTTTCAATCCAGCAAAAAAATATGGATTCGTAGTGATCACCAATGGTTGTAATATCCCAGATAATGAGGATTTTAACCCACTGCTCAAAGACTGTATCCAGGCCTTATATGATTATTCTCGAACGCCTGGCACATGAGATATAAAAATACCCCCAAAAAGTCTCTAATTTTTTGGGGGTATAAAATTGCTTAGCTCTTGATTTATTTTTTCTTCTCAACCCAGTTTACAATTGCTGGATCCAATGGATTGGTTGCTGAGCGAAAACGATGGGCCAATTTGCCATCTTCATCTATCAAAAACTTTTCAAAGTTCCATTTGATATCACCGGTAAAATCCGGATTATCTTGTGTAGTCAGATATTTAAATAAAGGCGAAATATCGTCCCCCTTGACGTCAATTTTTTCTGCCATTAAAAAATCCACACCATAATTCTGCTCACAGAACTCCTGAATCTCGGTATTCGACCCCGGCTCCTGTTGGCCAAAATTATTTGCCGGAAAACCAATGATGACCAATTTATCACCGAAAGTCTTATGTAACTCTTCCAAGTCCTTATACTGTTTCGTAAAACCGCATTTAGAAGCTGTATTCACAATCAGTATCTTTTTACCTTTGAAATCAGACATTTTCACTTCCTGTCCATCCAATGTCTTAAAGGTGAAATTATAAATTTCGGGATTGCCAAATAGCATTGACATATACACCATAATAGTCGCTATAATCATATTTATCTATATTTAAAGACTCAACAATGAGTTACTCTCTCTTTCCAATACTGCATTGAACAATTCGTTAATCGGTGATTTTAAGATTGTTCCCACCTTAATCTGATGCGTTTCGCACACTTCACGTAATAATAGGTCGAAACTGTAGGCAATTGAACCAACAAAGTGGCACTCGTACTGATTGTAATCAGCGTAAGTCAAAATAGACGCCTGAACAAACTCTTCAAAACCACCTTTTACCAGGTCAATGATAAATGGATGGGTAATATTATCAGACATAAATGGCGCAAAAGATGCTAAAAAAGCGTTTGGCCGTTCTTTCTGATAAACGTTTTTTATAACTATCTCCTTATTTATACGGTATTTGACAGCAAACTTCTCATTCAAATCTTTAGGCATCCGCCCGTATAGAAATAAACGCAGCAGTTTTTTACCAAAGTAAGCACCGGAACCTTCGTCACCCAGAACATACCCATTACCATTATGCGAAGTCATTAGCTCCTCCCCATCGAAAAAGCTCAGATCTGATCCTGTCCCCAATGTAGCTACATAGCCTTTTTTATTACCACAGGTTGCTAAAGCACAGCCGAAAAGATCATTCTCAACAGCGATATAGGCATTTTCAAATAAAGGAGTCAATGCGTTTGAAACCATTTCACGGCGATCAGGGGTAATACAACCCGCTCCAAAAAAATAAAGCTCTGTAACCTCGTCTGCATAGGGTATTATTTCTGGTATTTCTTTAATAACCCGCGTGATTTCTTTTTCATTAACGAAAAAAGGATTAAGTCCATTTGTACTGAAGGAAATAGGTGCACTATCTGGCAATTCCAATTTCCAATCTGACTTTGACGAGCCACTATCAACAACTAAGATCATACAAATTCCTGATTATTTTCCCTTATAAACTAGTGTATCAAATATACAAAAATTACGTCCAAACTGAAACGGCGATTCTTAAAGAAAATACGTATCTTGGATTCCTTATGTAATATCTTACAATCCAATGATTTTTTTTTATTCAATCAAGATAGGAGGATTTAATGAACTATTAAAGAACCAACAATACATTTTTTGTTTGATTTAAGCATAAGATACTTTTAATTTTGTAAGCGCATACTAAAATCATCTTTCATGGATAGTGACCATTTAAATATACCCACAATAAACTTTGAGGTATCATTTCCAGAAGTACAAGCTCATTACATCAACGTAAAAATGAGCATTAAAAAACTAAATCAACCCTATGTTGATCTAAAAATGCCAGTTTGGTCGCCAGGCTCCTATCTAATTCGCGAATATGCAAAACATGTAGAGCGATTTAAACCTGTCGACACCAATGGAATCCCGATTACTTTCCGCAAAATTTCAAAAAACACCTGGCGCGTTACAACAGACGCATTGGACCAAATAGATATTTGCTATGCTGTATATGGTTTTGAGGTCTCGGTTCGTACAAACTTTTTTGACAGTGACCATGCATTCATTGTTCCAACAGCGACCTTCCTCTATATGGATGATTATATCAACATTCCTTCCAGTATCACTATCGTACCAAAAGAGGCATGGAAAAATATATCAACTGGACTGGAACAACTGACACAACATACGTTTCATGCACCAAATTTCGATGTTTTATACGATAGCCCGATTGAGGTAGGAAACCATGATAGCTGGAAGTTTCAAGCTGCCGGAGTAGAACACGAGTGTGCCATGGTAGGCGGGGGATCGTACGATAAAGAGCGTCTTACAAAGGACATTACACGTATTGTGGAAGAAGAAACCCGTATTTGGGGATCAAATCCCAACAAACGTTATGTCATCATCACCCACAATTATCAATCCGGTGGTGGCGGTCTTGAACATCTCAATTCCACTGTCCTAGGAGCAGCAAGAAACGCTTATCGAAATGAAAACAGCTACAAAACATATCTTAGCCTCGTCGCCCATGAATATTTCCATTTATGGAATGTAAAGCGATTGCGTCCCAAAGCATTGGGGCCATTTGACTATGATACCGAAAACTATACCACTGGTTTATGGATCATGGAGGGGTTCACCTCTTATTATGACAATTTAATCATTAAACGATGTGGATTCTACGACGAGAAGGAATACCTTGCATTGTTGGCAAATGATTTCAATATTGTGCTAAATCGCCCAGGACATGAGATACAGTCTGCGGCGGCCGCTAGCTTTGATACCTGGATTAAATATTATAGACCCGATGAAAATGCCATTAATTCATCCATTTCCTATTATAACAAAGGGGCAATGCTTACAGCCTTATTGGATATCAAGATAATAGCGGCCACAGATGGCAAGATAAAATTGGATGATATCATCCGTGCGGCTTACGAAGAGTTTTTCCTAAAACTCGATCGTGGATTTGAAGAAAACGAGTTCCAGAGTCTTGCGGAACGTATCGCAGACACTTCGCTGCAGGATATATTCCAAGCTGCTCACGAGGATGGCGAACTCGATTACAACGCTTATTTTAATTTGGTGGGATACGAAATTGTGGACACCAACAAAGATAATGATACATTAACCTTGGGCTTCACGACCAACAAAACAGATGGCTTAATCAGCGTTGCAACTGTTGAAAAAGGAACTGGCGCATATGATGCTGGCCTAAATGTCAGAGATGAGCTAATTGCGATCAACAACATCAGACTCGACTTAAAGGACAAAGAGATCGATTTCGTCACGCAACATGCTGCTGAAGGAGACATGTTGAATTTCCTCGTCGCAAGAGATGGGCTCATCCGGGAAATACCAGTCCAAATTAGAAGAAATAATAAAAAAATCTATGAGATCCGCCAACTGAAGGATCAAACATTCTTACAGGAACTGTTGGGAAAAATTTGGATGGCATAAATTGAATAAATACAGACTATTGCACAGTAAATATGATCATATTTATCGCTTAAACAGAAAGAGCAGAACTATAGTTCTGCTCTTTCTGCAATTTAGAATTTATATCTTACTGAAAATCCTATCGGATCGAATATTTTGATGCTCGACTCATTCAAAAAGTCAAAATAGGGTTTTACATCCAATGAAATCTGAAATGGGGCCTGCGGGATATTATATTCAATTCCCAAAATACCATCTATACTTAAATTAAGATGCGAATCAAATGAATGACGTTGACCATCTATAATTTTATCTTTTTCTTTATAAGACCCGATACTTCCACCAAAGCCATAGTACCAATTTAAACCCGCTGTTAAAGGTTTGTAAATCTCATACAATCCAACGACACGAAATCGACGGAAATCGGAATTGCTTTGAATACTCATTATACCTTCCAAGGCATGATTCGAATTAAGGGTATGACGATAAGTAATTCCTTGAGCAGAACCAAACCGCCCACCAATAGCACCTCTATTATCCAACTGAGCTACAGCTTTATTGGATAGCGCACCAAACATCAGCATTCCACCGACAGCCAAAAATATTTTCTTCATAAAAATTGTATGCGTTATATTCTCCTTTTATATTATCAAAAGTAATAATTACAGCTATAACGACACAATGTTTAATTTGTTATGACATTAATCCCAATATCTCCAACTTTATTCTGATATTTTTTTTATATTTAAGTCAATAGTGGTAACCAATAAACTCAAGTGATATGGGCAGAATTTTTGACTTTATAACCTTATATAAAGAAAAATACGCAAAGGACATTATGGTGGCCGGGAGAGATTCTAGTGGCAACTGGAAAACTTACTCCACCAAAGAGTATACAGAGGCAATCGACACCTTGAGTAGGGCACTCCTCAAACTGGATCTTAAGAAGGGCGATCGTGTGGGGATAATGTCCGGTAACAGACCAGAATGGAATTTGGTTGATTTTGCCTGCAACCAAATAGGACTTGCAACTGTCCCGCTCTATCCGACCTTATCCGCTCAAGATCTGTCATTCATTGTCAACGATTCGGACGTCAAAGTATTATTTGTAAGCAGCAAGGAATTGACGGACCGGATCGAGCAAGCGATTAGGGAACATGGCATACAACCGCGTGTGTATACCTTCGACCGGATTGAACACCACATTACATTGGCCGACTTAATTGCTAGCGCAACAGAAGACACGACCGATCTATCATCCCATCGCGATAATGTCAATGAAGAAGATCTTTTGACCTTGATTTATACCTCCGGTACCACTGGTCGTCCTAAAGGCGTTTACTTATCGCATAAAAATGTCTATAGCAATGTCACGGCCTGTAATTATTTGATACGGGAGGATTTCAAGACTGCACTTAGTTTTCTTCCACTATGCCATATTTTTGAACGTATGGTCGTGTACATGTACTATTCAAAAGGTATCAAAATTTACTTTTCAGAAAACTTAGACAATGTGGTTGCAGATATCAATGATGTAAAACCAGATGTCTTTACCACGGTACCACGTGTACTTGAAAAGGTTTATGACAAGATTATTGAAAAAGGTAAAGCGCTAACTGGGATTAAAAAGAGGCTATTCTTCTGGGCAGTAGATTTAGGGTTAAAATTCCAGGAGCCCGAAAAAAACGGTGTATTTTATAACTTTAAGCTGGGTATCGCTCGCAAACTGATCTTTTCCAAATGGCAAGAGGCATTAGGGGGGAATATTAAAATTATCGTTTCTGGTGGAGCAGCTCTTCAAGAGCGCCTGGCGCGTATTTTTTGGGCAGCTGACCTGAAAGTGCTTGAAGGTTACGGTTTGACCGAAACATCTCCAGTGATCGCCGTAAACTCTTATTTACCAAATGGACTGAAGTTTGGCACAGTCGGAAAACCCCTTAAAAACCTTGACGTAAAAATTGCATCAGATGGTGAGATCCTTGTAAAGGGACCAAGTATCACAACGGGATATTACAAAAACGAGGAAGCGACTAGAGATGCTTTTGATGGGGATGGTTTTTTTAAAACTGGTGACATTGGAGAAATTACTTCGGATGGTTTCTTAAAGATCACAGATCGAAAAAAAGAGATGTTTAAAACTGCTGGCGGAAAATACATAGCGCCACAGTCCATTGAAAATAAATTGATGGAATCTACTTTGATTGGTCAGGTGATGGTAATCGGTGAAAATCGCAAGTTTCCGAGCGCATTAATTGTACCTGCCTTTGATGTCCTTTCGAAATGGGCTATTCAGAAAGGAATATCAGTGAATTCAAACGAAGAAATCATTCAAAACTCCGAAGTCATTCAAAAATATCAGGAAGAAATAAATCGCTTATCAGCTAACTTTGGCCATTGGGAAGTTATCAAGAAATTCATTCTTCTTCCAAAAGAATGGACGATTAGTGAAGGTCAATTGACGCCCAAATTAAGTTTAAAACGAAAAATCATTTTAAAAGAGAATGAAGTTGCCATCGACAGATTGTATATCGATCAGCATCAGGAGTAACAATTTGCACGATTATTGGAGCGGATAATCTTATTATGAAGCACGTAACACTAAAGGATCTATTTACATTCGCATACTGGAAAAATATTTGGCAAGTCATGATTGACGCCTTCAATGGTTTCAATGACGACAAATGCATGAAGAAAAGTGCATCCCTGGCCTATTACACGATCTTCTCGATAGGCCCGTTGCTTATGATTGTCATTTGGTGTATCGGTTTCTTTTATGGTGAACACCTTCAAAGCGGTTCCTCTGCCCAGGATGAGGTGCTCGGAGAAGTCATGGTCCTTTTTGGGCAAGATGTGACCACCCAAATTCAATCTTATCTTCAGAAAATTACTTTTGAAAATAAATCCAACATGGGTATTACAATCGGTATCGTCACACTGGTTCTTTCCTCGACGACTTTGTTTGTCGATATCCAAGATTCCATCAACAACATCTGGAGAGTCAAGCCCAAACCTAAGAAAGGATGGTTAAAATTGATCATCAATAGACTAATTTCCTTTTCCATCATTCTTGCTTTAGGCTTTTTGTTAATTGCTTCGTTAATGATAAATGGAATTATCGTCGCAGTAACCAATTTAGTCATGACCTATTTCCCCATCATACCAATTGCCCTGATATCTTGGGTAAATACAGGTATCACATTTTCCATTATCGTTATTCTTTTCGGATTTATCTTTTCGTTTTTACCTGATGCCAAGGTAAAATTGCGTGATATACTAGGTGGTGCTATTTTCACCGGCCTCCTTTTTATGTTGGGGCGCTACGGCATATCGCTTTACCTTAGTCTTTCTGCTACAGCTAGTTTTTACGGAGCTGCGGGATCTATTATCGTGATGTTGCTATGGATCTATTATTCAGCTGCAATACTTTACTTTGGCGCAGAGTTCACTAAATTTTATGCCATTAAATTTGGGTCAGGTATCGTTCCATCTGCGTTTGCTGTCGCCATTGAACAAACTGAAAAAGTAAAGAAAATGGGCCCGGACGCAGAAGCACATATAGGAGACACGATCCATGTATTAAAATAAGACTATGGTCTTTTATCCTTTTTCCCGCTAATAGATCCATCTATACCAATTACATCAATCACTTTATCACCAATCTGTGTGATATCTGATTTTAGTCCAATCATCACCGTAAAAATATTGACTGGTGTATCCTGTATCTTTCTAAAATTGTGCAGGTAACCTAACTCCAAGCCAAGGAAAAAGCCATTGAATTTATAGTCCGCTCCTGCACCGAGTTTACTTGAGAGGTTAAAATGATTTTTATTTTCCATTTTAACTACTTTCTCATCGATCATAACAGTGGCACGCGGTTCACTGGTTAATCCTACTCCCGGACCAACGAAACCGTAGACATTTAATCGCCGCATCTGTTTTCGCAAGCCACCCGAAAATGCCAATGTATAGAAATTCGTATTCGCATCTTCAATGCGATAGGCAAAATTCGGATCAAGCAGACGCTGTTTGTATTTGAATGACAATGTATACAGGGTCGGGGATACAAAAAACATGGAATTTTTAAGGGAAATATCCAAGCCAATACTACCCGAAAATTTGGGAGATAATATATCTTTGGTTTTACCTATCGGGAACCCCATTCCAGTTGTCCCCCAATAGTAAACTTTCCGATAATGTATCGTGTCTACCCCACCTTGAGCATACGTGTTAATGCTAAACAGAGAAAGAAGAATGACAGCAAGAAAAAATCTTTTCATTTATAAGCGTTTAATACTGAATAAGAACAATATTAAACGCATAATGTTCAAGGAATTTAAAATAATCTAAAGATAGCTTTTGGATTGCGGACCTTGATTAAATAATAAGTCGATGATGCTCAAATCCGGATAAAAACCGTTTTTATCCAAAAAAACCTGATAATATTCTTTCGGAGCCAGCAATACACTTTCCTTTTTCGGATGTATCGCCTCCCTATAATCAATTAAAGAAGAGCCACTTACAGCATATTCCTCTGTAAAAGAAAGTGTTCTTTTTAGCTTAATGGATTTTAATATAAGTTCCAACTGCGCGACATTAAAGTCAAGCAGATAATCAAACTTTTCATGATAAAAGCGACTAAAATCATCTTCGTAATATTCAAAATACGCAGAGCTTCTGTAGGCTGTCTGAATACTTAACCAATGCAAGCGTTGCCAGTCAAATTCGTAACTTATCCGGATATCCTTCATTGGAACCCGATCCTTGTTGCCGTGTTGGATCGGAACGATTAAATCCTGTACTCCGTTTGCAGAAGCAATTCGTGCTCGTGTACGATAGCTCTGCTTTTGAAAATGTTCATATTTTTCGATGACAACAGGGAGATTATTTTCCTGTATGGTATGAAAATACGATATCGGCGGAAGATAACATGCTGGAAGTAATAACTGCGATTCCATAAAAACTGATGATTTTTGTTATAAGTGACGCAAAAATAACTTAAATTAAGGATATTTGTAAAATACTACTGGGAATTTTAGCTATAGCATGAAACAAAAAGCGTTAAACGCATTAATCTATATTATCTCTCTTCTCCCCTATTGGTTTCTATATTTGATTTCCGATGGGCTGTATTATATTCTTTATTACATCATTGGATATAGAAAGAATATTGTATTTCAAAATTTAGCGAATGCTTTTCCTGAAAAGAACGAGGCAGAACGACTAGCAATCGCAAAGAAATTCTATCGTTTTTTTCCAGACCTACTTGTGGAATCCATCAAATTAAAGACGATTACAGCGAACGAAGTCAAAAAGAAGATGACTTTGGATAATGAGGAAGAATTAACGCGTCATCTTGATGCTGGAAAAAATGTCATTGGTGTCACTTCTCATTATGCCAATTGGGAACTGGGAATTCACCGTTTGAGTTTGATTACTAATTTCCCGACATTGATTGTTTATAAGCCGTTAAATAACAAAGATATTGACACTGTATACAATACGATGCGAAGTCGCTTTGGGGCTGAAATGGTTCCGATGAAACAAATTCTCAGGCATATTGTAAAATTGAAAGGACAACCTAATGTTAGCATACTGGTAGCCGATCAAACGCCGCTGTATTCTGATTCTGATTATTTTATCAATTGGTTGAATCAAGAAACACTGGTTTACACCGGAGCCGAACGCTTATCAAGAATAAGCAAAGCTCCTATCGTATATTGTCATATTGGACGGAAGAAAAAAAGGGGGCAATATTCTTGTCAGTTTTTTACGTTGGTAGAAGACCCTTCGGAATTTGCCGAACATGAAATAACCGATTTGCACAATAGATTTGCAGAACAAATGATTCGTAAAAACCCCGAATATTGGCTTTGGTCACATAATCGCTGGAAAAGGAAACGCAGAAAATGAGTAAATTACCAAAAGTAGCTGTTGTTATATTAAACTGGAATGGCCGTTTCTTCCTGGAGAAATTCCTGCCTTCCGTGTACAACAGTTCTTATCCAAATATTGAGTTTGTCATCGGTGACAATGCGTCGGATGATGATTCTGTACTATTTGTCAAACAATACTACCCTACCATTACTATCCTTGAAAACGACAGGAATTATGGTTTCGCTGGTGGCTATAACAAAGTCTTGGAACGCGTGGATGCAGATTATTACGTTTTGTTGAATTCCGATGTAGAAGTATCGCAAAACTGGATAGAGCCCGTCGTTAGTTACATGGAAAGCAATCCGATTATCGCTGCTGCACAACCCAAGATCCTTTCCTATCATAACAAAGACAACTTTGAACATGCCGGCGCAGCTGGTGGCTATATCGACTATTTTGGTTTCCCATTCTGTAGAGGAAGAATTTTGCATGAAGTAGAAGAAGATCATGGTCAATACAATCAGGAATCCGAGATTTTCTGGGCTTCCGGAGCAGCACTTTTTATCCGGGAAAAAGCATGGAAACAAGCAAATGGTCTAGACGAAGATTTCTTTGCCCATATGGAAGAGATCGACCTATGTTGGCGCTTGAAAAAGATGGGCTATGCGATAGGTTATTGTCCAACATCGGTTGTTTATCACGTCGGTGGAGGCACGCTAAATGCTAGCAATCCTAAGAAGACTTATCTGAATTTCAGGAATAATCTGGTAATGCTACAAAAGAATCTGCCTTTGGGACGGGCCATTTGGATAATTTTTCTACGCTTTTGGTTCGATTTTGCTGCGCTGATGAAATTTCTAATTGATCGCAAGCCGAAAGATGCATGGGCGATCAGTCGCGCGCATCAGTATTTCTTCCTAAATATTTTTAAAAATGCTAGAAAACGAAAGAAATACACGGCTACAGAAAATCAGAAAGGACAATACGACAACTCCATCATTATTGATTTCTACACAAATAATAAACATAAATTTTCGCAATTGAACCCTAAGGATTTCAAATAAGGCCGTTAAGTCCCGAAGTATAAAGTGCACAAAAACGCATATTGAAAATAAGGTACTCTACATAAGAAGATTCTTTATTAATTTTATTTAAACGTACTTTTTATTTGTAATTTTGCAACATGTTGACGATGGATATTGAAAAAAAAATAAAAGACTTAACAGCAGAACTCAATCATTATAACTATCAATACTATGTATTGGCAGATAGTCTTATTTCAGATTATGACTTCGATCTCAAGCTAAAGGAACTCGAAGCACTGGAACGTCAATATCCAGAGTTTGCCGATCCTAACTCACCTACACAACGTGTAGGAGGAGACATTACCTCCAAATTCAAAACTGAGAAACACCGTTGGCCCATGCTTTCCTTGGGCAATACCTATAGTCAAAATGAACTATTTGACTTTGATCAACGAATCCGCAAGATCATTGGCGATCAGTTTGAGTATGTGTGTGAATTAAAATTCGACGGTCTTTCCATTAGCCTAACTTATGAAAATGGACTGCTCAAAAAAGCAGTTACCCGTGGGGATGGAACTCAAGGTGATGTGGTCACAAATAATATCAAAACGATTCGCTCCATTCCGATTAGACTCAAAGAGGGCGACTATCCTAGCCAGTTTGAAATCCGGGGCGAGATATTTATGCACAAATCTGCGTTCCTTCGCCTGAATAAAGAGCGTGAAGAGAATGCGGAACAAACTTATGCCAACCCGCGCAATTTTGCTTCGGGCACAATAAAACTTCAGGATTCCGCAGAGGTGGCCAAAAGACCCTTGGACTGCTTTCTATACTTCCTATATTGTGACAATAGAACAAATTTATTTCACGATCATTGGAACAGTTTAGCACATGTGAAACGCTGGGGTTTCCATGTCTGTGAACATACAAAAAAGTGTGGTTCACTGGCAGATGTTTTTGAATTCATTGACTATTGGGATACCGAAAGACACAATCTTGGATACGAAATCGACGGCATCGTAATCAAAGTAAATGATTATGCTCAACAGGAAGATTTAGGTTTTACGGCAAAGAACCCAAGATGGGCTATATCCTACAAGTTTAAAGCAGAACGCGTTGAGACTACACTCAATACCATTAGCTATCAAGTCGGTCGTACTGGAGCAGTTACCCCCGTGGCAAATCTCCAACCGGTATTATTGGCCGGCACCACAGTCAAACGCGCCTCATTGCATAATGCCAATGAAATTGCACGTCTGGATCTACACCAGGGGGATACCGTCTATGTAGAAAAAGGAGGCGAAATTATTCCTAAAATTATTGGCGTAAACCTCGAAAAAAGGTTACCCGATACTGTAGCCTTTATCTATCCGCATAGCTGTCCGGAATGTGGAACAACACTCATTAGGGAAGAAGGCGAAGCCGTTCATTACTGCCCCAATGAAACAGGCTGTTCACCACAGATCGTCGGTAAAATGCAGCATTTTATTGGCCGTAAAATGATGGATATTGAGGGTATGGGTGATGAAACAGTAGAAACTTTCTTCAAAAAAGGACTGTTGCACAATATTGTGGACATCTATGGTCTAAAAGATCATCAAGAAGACTTGCAGCAACTAGAGCGCTTTGGGCAAAAGTCCATAGACAATATGCTTGCTGGCATTGAAAAATCAAAAGAAAAGCCTTTCGAGAAAGTGTTATTTTCTTTGGGCATACGTCATGTTGGCGAAACTACCGCAAAGAAGTTAGCACAGCACTTTAAAAATATAGATGCCCTTGCTCAAGCTTCTACCGAAGAAATCGAGGGAGTTCAAGATATCGGACGTCGTATTGCTGAAAGCGTTAGAGAATATTTGGACAACCCCATCCACCAGCAACAGCTCATTAGTTTAAGAAATTATGGCTTAAAGTTGGAAATTGAGGAAAGGGAAATTATTCTGGCCAGTGAAAATCTCAGTGGCAAAACTTTCTTGATTTCAGGTGTATTTGCAGATTATTCCAGGGAGCAACTCGCAGAGCTAATCGAGAGCAATGGTGGAAAGATGCTTTCCTCCATTTCCGCAAAATTGAATTATCTCGTTGCGGGAGACAAAATGGGACCTTCTAAACTTGCTAAGGCGGAGAAACTGGGTATCCCAATGATCAATGAAAGAGATCTGTTAGACCTTATTCATTCCAAATAGGATTTTTAATTAAATATATATAAATACAAAAACAAGATGAACGAGCTTCACGGCGCAGGAGTAGCATTGGTCACTCCTTTCAACTCAGATGAATCTGTTGATTTCGAGGCATTAGGTCAACTAATTGACTTGCAAATTAACGAGGGTATGGATTATTTGGTTTCTTTAGGTACAACTGGAGAAGTTGCCACATTGACTAAAGAAGAACGAAAGCGTATCTGGGATTTCACTGTCAAGCGCGTGAACGGTAGGCTCCCTCTGGTTGCTGGCATCGGTGGCAACAATACCGCAGAGATTGTAGAACAGATCAAAGCTTTCGATCCGACTGGTTTCTGTGCGATTTTATCCGTATCGCCTTATTACAACAAACCCACTCAGGAAGGAATTTACCAGCATTATAAGGCTATTGCGCAAGTTTCTCCTTTACCTATCATATTATATAATGTGCCGGGCCGTACGGGCAGCAACATGACCGCACAGACGACATTACGTCTGGCCAATGATTTTTCAAATATCGTAGCGATAAAAGAGGCTTCCGGAAATTTTGCCCAATTCAGTGAAATCTTACGGGATAAACCTGTGGATTTTCTATTGATCTCTGGTGATGACCCCGTTACCTTGCCTATGATGGCGCTCGGTGCTGCAGGTATTATTTCTGTAGTCGGAAATGCATTTCCAAAACGAGTGGCGACACTGGCAAAATTATGTAAGGAGGGAAAATATAACGAAGCGAGAGCCATACATAATGATTTACTCCAGATAACTGATCTTTGTTTTGTCGAAGGAAATCCTGCTGGTGTTAAATACATCCTTAAAAGATTAGGCATCGGCGGTGATATTTTACGCCTACCATTGGTGAGTGTAAGCGAAAAAACACAAATAGCAATAAAAGAAGAAATGAGCAAATTAAACTAAGTAGGTTAATTTGTGGCCACAAAAAAAGTTTAGATCTCCCTAAAGATCTAAACTTTTTTATTTTAAGGCGTTGCAATATAACAATATAATACCTACCTTTGCACTTCCACAAATGTGGAATTTTAAATAACAAAATTAATTAACAAAATGCAACAGTACGAATCTGTAATCGTTCTTACCCCGTTGCTTTCTGAAGATGCTGCGAAAGAAGTAATCGCAAAATTCAAAAACATCTTAGCAGAAGGCGGAGCCGAGATTGTCGCTGAAGACAATTGGGGTTTGAAAAAATTAGCGTATCCAATCCAGAAAAAAACTACTGGATTTTATCACTTAACTGAATTCAAGGCTCCAGGTGAATTAATCAACAAATTAGAGGTTGAATACAAACGTGATGAGCGCATTATGCGTTTCTTGACTGTAAGTTTAGACAAACATGCTAGAGCTTACAATGAGAAAAAACGTAGCGGTGCATTCAACAAAAAAGCTGAAACTAAAACTGAGGAGGGCGCAAACTAATGGCTAACGAAAATATCCAATACGTAACTGCTCCTAAAGTAGAGGACAACCGTAAAAAATACTGTCGTTTCAAAAAGAATGGTATCAAGTATATCGATTATAAAGATGCTAACTTCTTGATGAAATTTGTAAATGACCAAGGTAAAATCTTACCTCGTCGTTTAACTGGTACATCTTTGAAATTTCAACGTAAAGTAGCTCAAGCTGTTAAACGTGCTCGTCACATCGGTTTGTTACCTTACTTAGCTGATGCAATTAAATAAGGAGGACGATAGAAAATGGAAGTAATTTTAAAACAAGATATCAAAGGCTTAGGTGAGCAAAACGATATCGTTAATGTAAAACCAGGTTTCGGTCGTAACTACTTAATCCCTCAAGGATTTGCTATTCAAGCGACTGAATCTGCAAAGAAAGTTTTAGCTGAGAACATCAAACAAGCTCAGTTCAAACAAGATAAAATCAAAAAAGACGCTACTGAATTAGCAGGTAAATTGGAAGCTGTAAAACTTTCAATCGGTGCTAAAGCAGGTGAATCTGGTAAAATCTTTGGTAAAGTAAATAGCATCCAAATTGCTGATGCATTGAAAGCAAAAGGTTTTGATGTAGATCGTCGTCGTATTACATTCGAAGTTGAGCCTAAAGAAGTAGGTGAATACATTGCTAACTTAAACTTACACAAAGAAGTTAAAGTTCAAGTTCCTTTCGAAGTAGTTGCTGAATAATTTCTTATTATTTGGTACCAGATAAAAAAGCGGCTATCCTTTGGATAGCCGCTTTTATTTTTGCCCCTTACCTTACCTTACCTTACCTTACCTTACCTTACCTTACCTTACCTTACCTTACCTTACCTTACCTTACCTTACCTTACCTTACCTCACTCTAAAAACAAAAACTCGCGCTGCTGAGAACAACGCGAGGCATAATCTAGGGTATTTGAAAGGGAAAATCTTTATCTATATCAAAATATCAACAGAAAACTATATATAAAGCAACTAATACAAATAAACAATCGCTTTTATTCCGTTTTGATATTCAAAAGAAGTAAAAATTATTTGTTTTTCAAAATAAAATGATATTTTTTATCAAAAAAAAGTATAAAAACAACAAAATAATTGAATAAAATAACACAAAACACAATGATATATAAATAAATCACATAAAATATAATTTTATCAGCAATAAATACAGTAAAAAAAAGTTAAAAACACGTAAACTAATAAAAAAATCAAAAAAAAGACCTGAAATAAAATTATTTCAGGTCTTTTTTTTGGAAAAACAAATAATTACACCAATTGTTTCTCTAATTTTTCATTTAAAACTGATTTTGGAACTGCTCCAATTTGTTTATCTACGATCTCCCCATTTTTGAAGAACAATAAAGCAGGGATATTACGGATACCATAACGAACTGAAATTTCTGGATTTTCATCTACGTTTACTTTTCCTATCACAGCCTTACCTTCGTAATCTTTAGCTAATTCTTCAACAACAGGTCCCACCATACGACAAGGACCACACCATTCTGCCCAAAAATCAATTAATACGGGTTTGTCCGCTTTCAAAACAACTTCTTCAAAGTTGCTATCTGTAATTTCTAATGCCATAATCTTTAATTTTATAAACCGAAGTTATATTTATGATACTACTTAATTGCTAAAATCAATAAACAAAGATAGTAACAACTGTCAATGTAATTGTAATCTTAATTACACAAAATCCAATCCAAACTAGTTCAATCGGTAATTTATACCCTCAAACTTATCTATGCAATCCAAAAACTCATTTGTGAGATTTATTTTTAGACTCTTAGCTGGCATTTCGACAGAGATTTCATCCTGAGGATCCCAGATTTTAAATTTCAATTGACAATTTGGCACGACGCCTTCAATCTCATTCTGCGCCAATATATCTTTAATCCCATCTAAGAATTCTTCGTTCAGCTTCGGCAACGGAACATTAATTGTAAAACTTTTCGCCATCTTTTCACGAAGCTCAGACAGCAACTGCACGCTCCTCAACTCAAATCCCCAGTTTCCAACTTGCCTAAAACGTTCTTGAACGATTCCGCGCAACTGGACAAAATAACCTTCCTGCAAGTATCCTTTTAACTTGACATACTCTTCCCCAAACACAGCCATATCGTAAGAGTCGCTGTAATCTTCGATAATAAAAGACGCAAATGGTTTACCATTCTTAGTCAGACGGTGGTTTGCCGAGGCTATAATTCCCCCAATAACCAATTCTTTATTTTTAATACGGTTAAATTCCAGCAACGTCTCCTCGTCAACTTCCGGAGCTTTCGCTTTATTAATCAACGAGAGATCTGATACCGGATTATGGCAGAAATGTTCGATCTCAAAACGATAGGTATCCAATGGATGACTCGTTAAATAAATACCGATGACATCTTTTTCGTATTTTAGTTTTTCGATCAATCCCCATTGCGGGCAAGCTGCCAAAACAGGTTCAGGTAACTCAGCAGCTTCACCTGCACCAAATAAACTTGCCTGTGCCGAATTTTCATTTTCTTTATAACGCTGTCCAAACCGGATTGCTTTTTCCATACCCGTTGAATTATCCTCGGAATGAAAATACTGCGCACGATGTGTGCTTTCGAAGCTATCAAAACCACCAGCATAGGCTAAACTCTCAAAAGCTTTTTTATTGACAGCACGTAAATCTATACGCTTGGCCATATCAAAAACAGACTTGTACAATCCAGATTGCCTCGTTTGTACAATAGCATCGACAGCACCGGCACCAACCCCTTTGACAGCGCCTATACCAAACCGAATAGCCCCACGTTCATTTACTGTAAATTTATAATAAGATTCATTTACATCAGGGCCCAATACCTCCAAGCCCATACGTTTACATTCTTCCATGAAGAATGTAACCTGTTTGATATCATTCATGTTATTGGAAAGCACCGCAGCCATATACTCTGCCGGAAAATGTGCCTTTAAATAAGCCGTCTGATAAGCTACCCACGCATAACAGGTCGAGTGCGACTTATTGAACGCATAACTGGCAAAAGCTTCCCAGTCGGTCCAAATTTTTTCTAAAACTTTGGCGCTATGCCCTCGTTCCTCTGCCTGTAAAACAAATTTAGGCTTCATTTTGTCCAGTACAGCCTTTTGCTTCTTACCCATCGCTTTACGCAAAACGTCGGCATCACCTTTCGAAAATCCAGCTAACTTTTGAGATAAAAGCATTACCTGTTCCTGATACACCGTGATCCCGTAGGTTTCTTTCAAGTATTCCTCACAAGCATCTAAATCGTAGACAATAGGATCTGTCCCATGTTTACGCCTAATAAAACTCGGAATATATTCAATTGGTCCGGGTCGGTATAAAGCATTCATCGCAATCAAATCGGCAAATACAGTTGGCTTTAGATCGCGCATATATTTTTGCATCCCGGGAGATTCATATTGGAAAACACCGATTGTTTCACCGCGCTGGAAGAGTTCGTAAGTCAATACATCGTCTATTGGAAACTTATCCGGATCTAAAACGATTCCATGACTTAACTTAACATTCTCAACAGTATCTTTGATAAGTGTCAGGGTTTTCAGACCCAGAAAGTCCATTTTCAATAGACCAGCACTCTCAACAACATGGTTATCAAACTGAGTCACATACAGATCGGAATCTTTTGCCAGCGAGACAGGAACGAAGTTCGTAATATCATCCGGAGTGATGATTACACCACAGGCATGAATACCTGTATTTCTTACAGAGCCTTCCAGTACGCGTGCTTGACGAATCGTTTCAGCTTCAAGTCCAGCCCCATCAGCTATTGATTTTAACCGGTTCACAGCCTCGATCTCTTCTGTGCGCAGTTTCTCCTTCAAACCAGCATCATCCAGTGTAAAGATTTTGGAAAGCTTCAGATTAGGGATTAATTTAGCAATTTCATTCGCGTCTCCCAAAGGTAGGTCCAGTACCCGCGCGGTATCTTTAATGGAGGACTTCGCCGCCATCGTGCCATACGTAATAATTTGTGCCACCTGACTAGCACCATATTTATTGATGACATATTGCATGACCCGACCACGCCCTTCATCATCAAAGTCAATATCAATATCGGGCATGGAAACACGATCGGGATTTAGAAAACGCTCAAATAGCAAATCATATTTTATGGGGTCAATATTTGTAATGCCGAGGCAATACGCGACAGCCGAACCAGCAGCAGATCCCCGCCCCGGTCCCACTGAAACGCCCATATCACGGGCAGCGGCAATAAAATCCTGTACAATCAGAAAATATCCGGGATATCCTGTTTTTTCGATCGTTGCCAATTCAAAATCCAGACGTTCACGAATATCATCCGTTATTTCCTCATAACGTTTCTCAGCACCAACGTAACATAGATGAGCAAGATATTTATTTTCCCCTCTTTTTCCGCCATCCTCATTATCCTCTGCAACTTGAAATTCTTCAGGAATATCAAATTTCGGCAAGAGGACATCCCGGTTCAGTTTAAAGATCTCTACCTTATCCACAATCTCCTGTATATTAAGAATCGCTTCTGGTAAATCTTTGAACAGGGTCTTCATTTCCTCGGAAGATTTAAAATAATACTCCTGATTTGGCAAACCAAATCGGAAGCCCCGCCCTCTACCTTTTGGTGTAGAAAGCTTCTCACCATCTTTCACACACAACAGAATATCGTGGGCATGCGCATCTCCTTTCTTTTCGTAATAGGTGTTATTTGTCGCTACAACTTTAATAGCATATTTACGGGCAAACTTCAATAAGGTTTGGTTTACACGATCCTCATCTTCCTGTCCATGCCGCATCAACTCCAGATAGAAATCATCTCCAAAATGCTCTTTCCACCATTGTAACGCTTCCTCTGCCTGGTTCTCACCAATATTTAGCACCTTGCTGGGCACCTCTCCTTGCAGGTTTCCCGAAAGCACGATCACATCTTCCTTATACTGTAGAATAAGGTTTTTATCTATACGGGGCACATAATAGAATCCCGCCGTATAGGCAAAAGAAGCTAACTTGGCCAAGTTATGATACCCACGTTTATTCTTTGCCAACAATACAACCTGATAGCCGTTATCCTTTCTGGTTTTATCTTTATGGTCTTCACACACAAAGAACTCGCAACCGACAATAGGTTTTAGGATTTGGCCCGTGGGCTCCTGCCCGTTCTCCAAAGCTTCGGCGTTTTGTGCTTCCACCTCTTTATTATGCCCGATCACCCGGGAAACAAATTCAAATGCCCCCATCATATTACCATGATCGGTAAGTGCAACGGCAGGCATATTGTCCTTTACCGCGGCCGAAACCAACCGATCATATGACATGGTCGACTGTAGAATAGAAAACTGCGAATGGTTATGTAAGTGCGCAAATTTCGCTTCTTTAAGAGCGGATAACATATCGGCATCCACAACAACACTGACGTCATCAGGTGTCGCCCGTTTTCTGATCTCGTTAGAAGCTGCCTTTAGATTAATGTGTTTAAGTCCGGCGGTAGGAATAGGACCAGGATTATTTGTCTTGAAATCAACAAAATAACCTGTATCTACCTGAAGCTCCTCGGCAGTGAACACTTCTCTTCTGACTAACTCCAGGAAACAACGCGTTGTTGCTTCAACGTCGGCAGTTGCATTATGCGCCTCAGCAAATGGAACCCCAAATAAATAGGAGTGTAATTCAGTCAGATTAGGCAGTTTATATCGGCCACCACGTCCACCGGGAATTTTCAACAGTTCGGCCGTGACTTCAGTACAGGTATCCAAAACCGGCATATTTGCCATCTTAGAATCTACACCATAACGATAAAACTCACAGCCCATGATATTGAGGTCAAAACCGATGTTCTGCCCGACAACAAATTTCGCTTTATTTAACGCTGTATTGAATTTTTCAAGAGCAACCTGTAGTGGTACCCCCTGCTCTTCAGCCAATGCGGTAGATATACCGTGTATTTTTTCAGAGTCATAGGGTATATCAAATCCATCGGGTTTAATCAAAAAATCCTGATGTTCGACCAAATTTCCCATCTCATCGTGGATCTGCCATGCCAGCTGGATACAACGCGGCCAATTATCCGTGTCCGTAATTGGCGCGTCCCAACGCTTCGGCAAACCCGTTGTCTCTGTATCGAAAATAATATACATAAATCTCTAAACCTCTTTAATACAATATATTAAATGTAATCATATTTACATTTATTTGAACTTGAAATTTACGAAATTCTTAGGGAACATTCTGTCAGATTTTTGCGAAAAATAACAGCATAAAATCCGGCTTTTATCGACGACGGCAGATGTCCGGCATCGCCAAATCCACAATTCCAAAAAATTAATTTGCCCAAATCGTCTACAGATCTTAACGGAGGCTCCCGCAGGTATTTTGGATCATTTGACAGCCATTCGGAATGACTGCTGTTTAAGTATCTTCACAGGTTTAGGAAAAAGCAGAGTACTTCAAAAACAAGCCTAGCTGGCAAAAAAGCATTCAATCCCACGCAATCGTAACAGCTATTTAATATTGTACCTACTACACTATCCCAGTTATTTATTATATTTGAATTTGACTCCAATTTCTATGATTAAAGCGATTTTTTTTGATATCGATGGGACACTGTTAAGTTTCAAAACACATCAAGTTCCCAACTCCACACAGCAGGCATTTCAATTATTAAAAGAAAAAGATATAAAAGTTTTCGTTTCTACCGGCCGGTCTTTTAACCAATTGGGACATATCCGTTACCTTGACTTCGACGGTTTTATCACGTTCAATGGTGGATACTGCGTCACCAAAGATGAACAGGTTATTTATAAAAATAATATTATCCAAGAAGACATCCGCTCATTACTTGATTACGCAAAGCATCATCCCGAACTCACGTTTTCATTTATGTCAGACAAAGAGATCTCCTTAAATCAGGTGACGCCCGAAGTGCTGAAGATGTATCAGCAAGTTAACGTAAATACCCCGCCGATACGCAACTATGAAGACAACTTTGATCTGGAATCCGTTATGCAGATCAATGTATTTATTAATCCGGAACAAGAGGCTGAGTTTATGGAAAATGTTATGCCCAACTCGATTGCATCTCGCTGGACGCCCATTTTTGCCGATGTTAACCCGATGGGGCAAAGTAAAAAAGTGGGGATCGATGTCTTTCTAGAACATTTCGGCATAGCGCTTTCCGAAACCATGTCTTTTGGCGACGGGGGAAATGATATTACGATGCTTGCCCATACACAAATCGGTATTGCTATGGGAAATGCAAATCCTGAAGTAAAGGAAATCGCCGATTATATTACCGATGATGTTGACAGCAACGGTATCTGGAATGCCTTAAAGTATTTTGAGGTCATCTAGAAATGAATTGTGAGCGTAGCGCGACAGGTATTGCTATTACTATTCAATAGTAAGCTATGTCGCTGTGGAAAAAGAAATTCTAGCCTGTTTCGAAAATCTTCAATTAATGTATGCTTAAATTGACCATCCAGGTAATGATTCACACGATGGCTGACCTCAAATAGCAGGACTTTCGATGATCCGGAGAGACGGATTCGGATCGGATGGGAAGACATACCATTATATCCATTGGCTACCGCATGTTGGACCATTGGGAATAAGATAAGCGGCGGCAGCATGACCTCATTTTCCGACTGAAAACGATTTTCCCATTTCAATAAAAAACCTGCGGGCATCGATATTTTGACCACTGCAAAATACTGACTCAATAGGTCTAGTTCAGCTTCCATGGACTGGTTTTTCCCTAGCTCCAAAAGCAATAGCTTTTTTTGAAATAGGATATATTCAGGCATCAATACAGCTCCTTCCGCAAAGATCCTTGCCATTAGAAAACGATCGAATTGACTGTTCCCAAACGACAATCTATTGGACAGCGCCATTGCCTCCTCGTTTCTTACAGACTTTTTACGTAGAATGCGGTCGATTATACTTGACATTTCTTAAATTGCTTTAGAATAGACAACAAAAATAAGGAAACATTATGTCAAATATTGCAATAGTGATTGAAGAAAGAGCCGCCGATATAGGCAATTTCTTGGTGGGGAGACTACTTCCTTTCAGACAAAAACGTATGGTTGGCCCGTTTATATTTATTGACCATATGGGACCTGACACGATCTCTGAGCCTCACTTCATGGATATTGCCCCACATCCTCATATCGGATTATCCACGTTGACTTACCTCTTCGAAGGAAGTATTATGCACCGCGACAGTTTGGGAAATGCGGTCGAAATAAAACCTGGAGCAGTCAACTGGATGACAGCCGGAAAGGGAGTAACTCATTCCGAGCGCACGCCGGATTACCTACGGTCTACGCAACATGATCTCCATGGTTTACAAATTTGGGTGGCATTACCAAAGCATCTGGAGCAGATGGAGCCCAACTTTGTTCATATTGAGGAGCCGCAGCTTCCGCATTGGACCGAAGGCAGTGTCAGCTATCGTCTGATTGCTGGCGAGATTAACAATCATCGCTCGGAAGTCCCGGTGTACAGCCCCCTATACCTGATCGAAATTAAAGCAGAACAGGATTCCAGCATTAAATTGGGCGAACACCTATATGGCGAAAGTGGATTATATATTCTTCATGGCTCAGTGCATGCAGAAGGCCAGGAGTTTGGTCCAAAACAAATTTTGATAGCAAAAGATGCGAAATTATGCGAATTCGAAATGAGCGCTGGCACGAGCCTATACATCTTTGGCGGCGAACCTTTTCCCGAACAACGGTACATCGACTGGAATTTTGTCGCTTCAGACATTGAAACCTTAAAAATCGCCAGAGCCAAATGGGAAAAGCATGAATTCCCCAAAGTTCCAGGAGATGATGGCTATATCCCAATCCCCCCTGTAAATCCAACGCTAGGTCAAAAGAAGCCTTAATAAAATTAAAAAAGTTTATAAGAACAAAAAAGGGCTGGAAATAAATTTAAATTTCCAGCCCTTTTTTTCTTCTTCATTAACCCCTGCTAATGTCCTATGCCACTGACTCCACCAGAAACAACAAGTTTCATCGCATCGGTAGGTGACATATCCAGTTTTTTAACCTTATCAGCACTAATAATAACTACCTGCCCTGCAAAAGAATAGGAATATGGAAAATAAACCATTACCTCATTTTCAAGGCCAATACTCTTTAAATCATGCTGCGTCAGGAAACCGATCTTCTTGAGACCAAACTCATTTACAGTTACGAGTACTGGCTCATTAAATTTTTTAGCGTCCCCCACAAAAGCTTCTGTAAAATCTTTTATTGAGGTATATAAAGTATTTAAAAGTGGTATTCTTTTTATCTGATGATTGATCCAGACTTTGATCGGATCTGTCACAAAATTCGTAAATATCAGCCCTGCCAGAACAAGGATAAGAATCACCGTTAAAATTCCAATTCCCGGAATATACAATGGGTGTCCTTTTTCATCCTGTAAAAAATGTTCCGTCAAATTCAGTGCGGAGTCTATCGATGCGAAAATCCATACGATCAAAAAGACTGCACCAGCCAAAGGTACCACAACCAGAATACCTCGAATTAAATAATTAATGAATCCCCTGAATAATTTGCGAAGCATGAGTTTGTAAATAAAATATATTTATACAAAAATGCAGAATATCCTTTTATTATTCATAAAAATATACTCTTTTTACCCGTTGTGAAATGCTCGTCAAAAGCTCGTAAGGAATCGTTCCGATCGATTGCGCAGCGAGCTTAACATCCGGATAAACAATCACATCATCTTCTTCGGCCACTTCGATCTCTGTTACATCAAGCATACACATATCCATACAAATATCACCTATCGTTGGTACAAGGCAACCATTGACCATCATTTTACCTACACCGTTCCCAAAACGCCTGTCGTAACCATCTGCATAACCAATTTTTATCGTTGCTATTTTGCTATCCCGAAGCAAAACTCCATGCCGGTTATACCCCACAGTCTCTCCCGCAGCCAAGTATTTTATTTGAGTGACATTGGTCTTCAAACTACTTACTTCCCGAAGCGGAAGATCATGTCGTTCAACATCAATTCCGTAAAGTCCGATTCCGAGCCGAACCATGTCAAAATAAGCTTGCGGCCAGAGTTCGATACCAGAAGTCGCAGCAATATGCCGTAAAAATGAATAACCAAGCCCTTCTTCTAGGCGTTTTGTAAATTGATCCAAGAGATCGATCTGTTGCTGAGTGAACACATTGTCTTCTTTATTTCCCGCGGAAGCCAAATGGGAAAATGCCGACTTTACCTGCAGTATCGCGTCAGCGTTTAATTCCTTTATCAGTTTATCTACTTCATCTGGCATAAAACCAAGACGATGCATTCCCGTATCCACTTTGATATGAACCGGAAAGGATGAAATCCCCTTCCCTTTCAGGTAATTCAAGAATGAAGACAGAATTCTAAAGCTATAAATTTCAGGTTCAAGGTTGTGCTGTACAATAGATTCAAAGGTATTTTCATCGGGACTCATCACAACAATAGGCACTGTTATTCCAGCACCCCTCAGATCCACACCTTCGTCGGCAAATGCAACGGTAAGATAATCTACCCTATTGAACTGCAAAAGATTAGCAATCTCAAAACCGCCACTCCCATAGGAAAATGCTTTGACCATCGACATCAATTTCACATGTTTTGGCAACAGCTGACGGTAGACATTCAAATTATTTTCCATGGCGTTCAAGTTTATCTCGAGCACGGTATCATGTGATTTTGCCACCATCAAGCGGCTGATTCTTTCGAAGTGAAACTCCCGCCCCCCCTTCAGTAGAATCGTGGAGTCCGCAAATTGAATAGACCTAATATCTTCCAAAAATGCACTAGTACTGGCGTATGACACCGATGGAACATCGAATTGATCAGCTACTTGCGTGAGCACCTCCCCGATCAAAACCAACTGATCTAAACGGTATTCCGAAAGTAAACGTTTCAATTTCGACAAACTTTTCTCATCCGTTATACTTACACCAGGTAAGTCGGAAAGAATCAGGACTTTTCTTGGATGCTGCCCCTGTTGATTTAAAAACTCAAGCGCAATTTGTAGGGCATCCAAATCGTTACTATAGGAATCATCAATAATGGAACTGTTTTTCTTCCCTTTTTTTAACTCAAGTCGCATGGCAACGGGTTGTAGCTCCTTAATTCTCGATGCGATTACCTCCCTTTCGTAGCCGAAACGCAACATAATAGCAACACAGTTGATCGCATTTTCCACGTTCCCTTTGTCGACAAAGGGTACTTCAACGGCAAATGTACGCCCACCATAGAAAAGAGTGACTACCGTAAATTTATCATCGACCTGTTTAAGCGAATAGACCTCCAATGAAAGCCCCTCATCATATCCCCACGAAAACTTTCGAGGACGGTAAGGTAATTGAACATGCTCTACATAGCGATAAGGAAAGACCATGGTCTCAACGTCCTTGAAAAGATTTATTTTTTCGTAGATCTTTTCTTCTTTCGAATCAAAACCAGCTTTATGGGCTATTCCGATGTTTGTCAGCAGGCCAATTGTTGGTTTTATCATCTTTTCCAACTTTACCATTTCACCCTTCTCAGAAATTCCTGCTTCGATAATCGCCAGATTATACTGATCGGATAATCCCCATAGGGAAAGCGCTACTCCTAATTGTGAATTGTAACTTTTGGGACTCCGGTAGATTTTATATTCTGGAGACATCAGTTGATATAACCATTCTTTGACTATTGTCTTCCCATTGCTTCCGGTAATCCCAATAACAGGAAAGTTAAATTTTTGTCTATGAAAGGCTGCCAATACCTGCATAGCTTCAAGGCTGTCGGAAACCCATATCAGATTTGCATCCGGAAATAACTGTTCCTGTGCTTCGTCAATTTGTAAGACAAAGCTTCTCACCCCTTTATCATAGGCTTCTTTGATATAGTGATGCCCATCCCTGCTTTTCTGCAGTGCGAAAAATACACCATTATCAGCCTGAACAATCTTGCGACTATCATAAAATAAATGCTGAACTAAAGAATTGGGATCTGCGATAAACGTGCGATTAGGATGTAAAATTTGGACGATTTCCGATATTTTGTACATTCTCCTGATATTTTGATTGGATCAAAACTGAACATTTTTTTAGTTATTTCATATTATTTTTGAAATTTTGACAATATGTTTGAAGAAGATAATAGAAACAAGAAGATATTGACACCACGTCAGGCTCAATTGAAGGCAGAGAGCTACTGTGCCTATCAAGAAAGATCCCAACAAGAAGTACGGGACAAACTTTATGGCTGGGGATTACATGAGATGGATGTCGAAAACATTATTGCAAATTTAATAGCTGAAAACTTTCTAAACGAAGAACGTTTTGCGATAGCTTATTGCAATGGTAAACTTCGAATGAAAGGATGGGGAAAAATTAAAATTAAACAGGCTTTAAAAGGAAAACGAGTCTCTGAGCAACTGATAAAAATTGCATTTAAACAGATAGACCTGGATGAATACGAGACCATATTGGAGAATATTATTGACAAGAAAATCCGCGATGTTAAAGGCAAAGATGCTTTTATTATGAAGAACAAAGTGTATCAATTTGCTTTGTCCAGGGGATTTGAAAGCGATTTAATTTTTTCCATACTGAATTCAAAGGAGTTATAAAAAACCACAAAATAAAGTAAACAAATATTTTGCAATATTAATTTTTCGCTCTATATTTGCATCACCAAAAAGGAACACGAGGTTCTTTTTAAAGTTGAAATAAAATTCCATGCGAAAATAGCTCAGTTGGTAGAGCACAACCTTGCCAAGGTTGGGGTCGCGAGTTCGAATCTCGTTTTTCGCTCACCTGCCTAGGTGGTGGAACTGGTAGACACGCAGGACTTAAAATCCTGTTCCCGTTAAGGGAGTGCGGGTTCGATTCCCGCCCTAGGTACAAGAAAGCTCATCAGTCGATGAGCTTTTCTTGTTTATGGCAACAGATACAGTAAAAACCCATAAACCAGACTCAAAAGTATAAGCTGCAGCATTCCGATCCGATATCTAAATAAGAGGAAAATAGAAACAACCACCCAAAGAAGTGCTTTCCAATCCAAATCCACCCAACCAAACGCATTAGGAAACAAAATCCCTTTCCCTAGATAAAACGCCAAATTAACGATAACCCCCACCACTGAAGCTGTTACCAAAGAAAGTACGTATTGGATGGCCATATTTTTTTGAGAGCGTTCGATAAGCGGAGCTCCGATAAAGATCAATGCAAAATTCGGTAAAAAGGTAAAATAAGCTGTAGCTGCCAAGCCTATCGCAGCCATTGCATAAGAATGATCAAAATGATTGAATCCAGCCATAAAACCGACATAGGCCAATACAATCACCAAGGGGCCTGGTGTCGTCTCGGCTAAGGCAAAACCATCAATCATTTGCGTTTTTGTCAACCAAAGAAATTTCTCCGTAACCAAATTTGCCACATAAGGAATAACAGTATAGGACCCACCAATAGTAAAGTATGCTGATTTTGTAAATAAGAAAGAAAGTTCCTTCCAAAATGTGGCATCGGGCATAAACAGGTAAAGCGCAGTAAATGGACCTAACCACAGCAGAAAAAAAGCAAGAAATTGAACACAAATCTTACGCACAGAAACTGATGGTACTATCTCCAGGGAATTAACGTGATAAAACCGTTCCTTATCGTCATCTTCTTCACGTTCAGATTTAACCTTCGCTTCTTTGGATTTTAAGAAATAAAGTAAGAATCCTAAAATAATAACTCCAAAAATAATCCAGGGCATGGGGACTTTGACAAAATAAGAAAGTAGAAAAGCTAGTAAAGCTACTGTATAATGCCATGTACCCAATAATGACTTTTGTCCGACCTTGTAAGTTGCAAACAATATAATCGCAAGCACCGCAGGTTTTAAACCCGAGAATAACGCGGATAGAAACGCTGAATGACCGAAATAAACGTATACGAGACTGAGGCCAAATATGATACACAAAGAAGGCAAAATAAAAAATAGTCCTGCCAATATACCACCCTTTAGACCATGTAATTTCCAGCCAAGATAAATCGTCAATTGATGTGCTTCCGGACCAGGCAATAACATGCAGGCATTCAATGCCTGAAAAAATTTTTTGCCACTCACCCACTTTTTCTTGTCCACCAAGAAATCATGCATAATTGTTATATGCCCTGTCGTTCCACCAAAACTTATCCAGCCTAGTATGAACCAAAACCGAATTGCTTCCCGAAAACTAGGTTTAAGCGATTCATTTCTTTCAATAGGTGTACTTTCTTCCAAACTTATGCTAAAATTTATATTTTGACCATTCTGATTACAATATGAAGGTATGGTATTGGCTACTCCATTCATTCCTTAAAGAAGTTGGGACGCTTTCAATAAGGCATAAAAAAAGCGATATATCTATAAAATATCTCGCTTTTCATTCAGGAAAAAGGATCCCGATAATTTTATTTTTTATCCAAGATTGTTACTTCTACTCGTCTGTTTTTTTGACGTCCCTCTGGTGTTTTATTGTCACCCACAGGGTTTGATTGCCCAAAACCTTTAGCTGTAATACGGGACTCCTGTACACCCGAATCTACCAAGAATTTCTTTACGGATGCAGCACGTTTGTCTGAAAGCCATTGATTATATTCGACAGTACCAGTAGCATCGGTATAACCATCAACTTTAATTTTATTATTATTCTCTTTCAAGATCACGGCTAACTTACTTACTTCAGTCTTTGCCTTTTCAGATAAATAGGAAGAATTTGTTGGGAACAATAGATCCGACGAAATACTGAATTTGATTCCCTCATCAGTCCTTTTCGCATCATTAAAGTCCTTCTTCACATTTTTCAAACCATCATCCGTTCCATCTTTTGTGACAACAGCTCCAGGATTTACTACGATAGCCTGTTGTTTACAAGAAAATAATAATAAACTTGCAGATACGGCTAATAGCCCCAAATTAATTTTTCTAAGCATCGTTTTTAACGTATTTATTGTCGATTTAAGCAGCGTAAATATAAGGAAAAAAGTCCAAAAAAGGTGCTTCTTTACCTTCACAGGATCGTAACAAATCTATTTCTTCAAATATACCGTATCCAATGTCTTTTTAATTTCAGGAATCTGTTCATACAATTTCCAGATCATCCCCGAATTCGCATTTTCAATCATTACCGCTATTGTCGCCTGATTTCTCGCCCTGTAACTTTCAGAAACGTCGTTGTTTTTAAGATCGATCCATGCCCTGAATCCATATTGTGTGAACAGGACATCAGCGTACTCCTCATAAAATTTACGCAAGGCTTTCAAACCTATTTCTTTCTCGAATGGATAAGAAGCTATTGATATTGCTGGATTAACAAGATACCCCTCGTAAGCATTATCGGCTTTTTCGACACCCCAGATATCGGTAAATCTGGTACCGATATTCAATTCGTTATCTCTCCTTTTATGAGCAAGGATATAATCCGATAAATACTTTTTATAATTCACAAAATTATCCACTTTTCCATCGGGATTCATGATCAAAAACGGCCTATACACAGACATTAGTGATTCAGTCAGATTGCCACCTGCAATGCTCTTAGCGAAAATCACCTTATCATCCGAATAAATGGAAACGGGTGTATTTCCCATATTACCGATCAAGGGATTGCTACTTATCACCTGCGCTAGAGAATCATTCAACTTTGTTTTTATCTCTGGCGCCAAAACACTCAATTCATCGCTAAAGTCTATTCCGTCTGTATGTTTGGTCGCAAATCCATTTGTATAAGCCGAAGTGGCTAACGGATGCGTTGGAGACGACATTGCAAGCACATAGGTACTTAGACTCTCATTAAATCCACCGAGTGAACGAGATCTTGCGGTACTATCTATAGGTGACCATTTGTTCCAAAGCACATCTGGATTATGCCAGTCTGTAAAATAGTTCCAATTTATCCTTTCCCATAATGCCGTAATTGATTTCCGTAATGATTCCTCCTGCGGATCATCCTTGGTAAAGTACTCCCGGGCAATTAATAATGACTCCATCAAATGCGAAGTTGCCCTTACATCATAAGTTGGTACAGAATCGCGATAGAAAGGCACTCCGAGTCTTCCGTCATAAAAAGCAGTAAAAACACCCTGGTGATTTTGCGCGGCACTCAGAAATTTCACCATACGTATCATCCGGGATAACAAGGCCTGTCTGGACATCAAGTTATTTTCAGCTGCGACAAGCAAACCTAAAATGGCATAGCCTGTTTCATTTGTTGAAACGATAGCTTGACGATTGCCACGGTCAGGGAGATACATACCACTATTTACATCATAATTATCAATAAAATAATTTACGTGAGCATTCCGAATAAAACTTAGCATCTCCGTATCGGTCGCTTTTTTGGTTTGTATTTCTTTTACATCTGAAAACGGCGACTCTACATAGTTAAAATCAACCCAGGCTATTTTATAATAATAGCTTTTATTATACTCATTCACGCGATCAAGACACTTCTGCACATAGATCGGTAAGACGGCAATTGGCTGATAATTCAGTTTATCTTCTGATCGATAAATTTTCACGTAGCGGATGCTCGGGGTTAATGGGAGTTGCCACACAAGTTCAACTTGTTTGTCCACCGCACCTATTTTAGACAAAATAGCAGCTGATGATAACTTTACCTTAGGGTAGTTTCTCGGCAAAAACTCGATCTGATCAATAAAAAGCTGATGTGTAATTGCACTGGTTCCATTTTGTTCAAGCAGCAACGAGGACACCGCCTTTCCAATGGTAATCCCTTCAAATTTTGATACTGGGATAGAGACATTGAGCCAGGTATCGTACGCAAAGTCGTCAATATAATGGCTAATATCCAATGAATTGCTTCGCAAATCATGTTGTTGGAGGGCAACTTTAGGCAACTGTCCCTTTTCAGTATTACTTTGGATAAATAATTTAAAGGTTAAATGATCATCCTTGGCAATCATATACTGAAATTTCTGCTTATCATTTAATATACTGGCCTCCCATTTTCCATTGGGGGATGAAACATAACGCAAAGACAATGAGTTCCCAGGTGTAAAAAACAAACTATCTGAAACCGGGAGGCTATGGTTCACATTTTGTATCCAAGATTCTCCTGTGTAATGTGCCATACTTTTCGCGTAGCTCCCATTGATTATACTATTATCAAATAGCACCTCCGGATAGCTCTCCGATCTTGCAAGTATGGGCAAAATACACAGGAAAAGAAAGTAAAAGTATTTTTTCAGCATAAGTCAACATTTTTCATAGGCTTACAATCAAAAACTAAGCCACCACAATGATTATAACGCAAATGTAACAAAGGATTTCCAATGATATTGTATGCTCAAATTTTAATTTCGGAAAAAATGCGCTAAATTAGCCCCTTGAATATTTTCATAAAATAGATATATGAAAACCACGTTTGATTTTGAAAAGCCAATTGCAGATTTGCAATTGCAGATTGAAAAGGTAACACAAGTTGCCGAAAAAACCCAAGTGGATATGAGCGCAACCGTTCGTGAACTTGAGGAAAAACTTGCTTCTACGGAAAAAGAAATATACAGCAATTTAACGGGTTGGCAGAACGTTCAAATGTCTCGGCATCAGGATCGTCCACAGACCTATGATTATATCGAAGCCATCTGCGATGAATTTATTGAATTGCATGGTGATCGCACGGTAAAAGACGACAAGGCGATTGTAGGTGGAATGGCCTCTATCGATGGTAATGCTGTCATGATCATTGGTCATCAGAAAGGCAAAAACACCAAAGAGCGTCAATATCATAATTTTGGCATGGCCAATCCGGAAGGTTACCGTAAAGCATTACGCTTGATGAAAATGGCAGAAAAGTTCAATAAGCCAGTCATTACATTAATCGACACCATGGGAGCTTACCCAGGCTTAGAAGCTGAAGAGCGGGGACAAGGGGAAGCCATTGCACGCAACCTTATGGAGATGGCCGTACTTAAAGTTCCGATCATCTGTGTGGTTATAGGTGAAGGTGCTTCTGGTGGAGCTTTGGGTATCGGGGTAGGTAATCGTGTATATATGATGGAACATACTTGGTATTCTGTTATTTCTCCCGAATCTTGTTCATCAATCTTATGGAGAAGTTGGGATCATAAAGAGAAGGCTGCAGAAGCATTAAAACTAACTTCCACTGACATGTTGGGTAATGGCTTGATCGATGGTATTATTCCTGAACCATTAGGTGGTGCACATCAAGATCCTGCAAAAGCAGCGGCTAATCTGAAAGAGCAATTATTGAAAGATCTAGCTGAATTGACAGCAAAGGACAGCGATACATTGATTAAGGAACGCATTGACAAATTCAGTAATATGGGCGTTGTGACAGAATAATGTTGTCTCCATATTTCTCAAAATATAGAAAAGTCGGCAAGGTATGCCGACTTTTCTCATTTAACAACGTCGGATTTCCACAAAAAAACCAACATAGCTTACATGAAATCGCTCGATTTACAATCGAATTGCGCTAGTATTAAACAAAATTCTATTCTTTCTAAAAAAATAATAGCGTAATTCATACGCAGTTATAAAATATACAAATAAAAAAAACAAAAACATTTGGACACAATCAGATCTTTTTATACCTTTGCATCACTTTCAAAAACAGAAAGGATTCCGTAGCTCAGCTGGTAGAGCAATACACTTTTAATGTATGGGTCCTGGGTTCGAATCCCAGCGGGATCACCTCTTGGGACAAGTCTTAAACAAAAAGATTTGTCCCTTTTTTATTTCCTTATAATTTACTGGTATTCTGATAGATATTCGTTGACTTGAAAATTATCTTCGGGGTTCGATGTTGTGTCTCAATAAAATCACCAAAATTTAGGGAACATCGAACCCGCTTTAGTTCACTTTTCTGTAACACCATTGTTTTTCAGTATTTTATACTATTTCAGTAAAAGTAGGTATGCTATTCGTTTCATTTTCACGGGCAAAGGTGAATCAGTGTTTTTACGCTTTACAAGGTCAAGCCTTCAGTTTGCTGAGAAATCCCATCCGCTTTTGGCGGATCGTATTTTTCAGTCAAAACCTTGTATCAGCTAAACACTGACCTTT
>Ga0308157_10000734_pt1 | contig 90999 bp, 86 predicted proteins | sample PhyBR1_FD_201035 | JGI IMG/M metagenome (GOLD analysis project Ga0308157, IMG submission 201035) | Phyllosphere microbial communities from UC Gill Tract Community Farm, Albany, California, United States - DLSLB.R1 | ecosystem: Host-associated > Plants > Phyllosphere > Unclassified | place: USA...
GAACAGAGCAGTCAAGCCCGCCAGAGCCGATGGTATTGCCGTAACAGGTGGGAGAGTAGGTCGGTGCCTTTTTTTACACGGAAGCCCTTGCTGGAAACAGTCAAGGGCTTCTTGCGTTTGGTTACTTTTTCAGATTCCTTTTCAGAACAGACACCGGGTCGTAACGATGGAAAAGATCTGCTGAAGTTTTCCTTTTATACAATTAGCAATTCTACAAGATATTCTCTAATTTAGTCATTATAGCAATGTATATATGATGAAAGCAAAACAGATATCCTTACTCACTATTCTACTACTATTTTTTCTTAGTAGCAATAGATTAAACGCGCAAGAACAATTATTGGATGATGGTGTTTTGCGTATATTGGCCATTGGTAATAGCTTTTCCGAAGATGCGATCGAGCAGAACTTATATGAATTGGCTAAAGCTGGAAAGAAAAAGATCGTTATTGGTAACCTTTATATTGGTGGCGCTCCGTTAAGTTTACACGTAAGCAATGCAAGAGCGGATAAGCCTGCTTATCGTTATCGGAAGATCAATATAGACGGTCACATGTCCGAAAAGGTAAATGAACGGCTTTCAACGGCTTTGGTAGACGAAGCCTGGGACTATATTAGTTTTCAGCAAGCGAGTCCACTGTCGGGAGATTATGACTCCTATGCAAAGGATTTACCAATTTTATATGACTATGTCACCAAACATGTAAAGTATCCTGAAACAAAGTATATATTGCATCAAACCTGGGCATATCAGAACGGTTCGTCCCATGAGGGATTTATCCGTTATAACCGTAACCAGAATACGATGTACACCGCTATTGTAGGCACTTCCCAAGAAGTCTTTAATTGGGGTAATTTTCAAGTATTGGTACCTGCTGGTACAGCTATTCAAAATGCGCGTTCGACTTATCTGGGCGATCAATTCACACGCGATGGCTATCATCTTAATTTGGATTATGGACGCTATGTCGCGGCTTGTACATGGTACGAGGCGCTGTTTCAAGAGAATGTTATCAATAACACATTTTTGCCACTCAAAGTAACTTATGTTGAAGGGCAGATCGCGCGGGAAGCTGCACACCAGGCCGTGGCATCTCCTTATGGGATTACTGTATTGAAGGGTTTTCAATTAATGAAATAGTATATTATATGGGAAATACCAGACGTAAAACTGGATTATCATCCATGCGCTATGGAAATAGCATATAAAAGTAAAGGGGGATCAATTTGATCCCCCTTTACTTTTATATGCTTAATTGTCTAATTATTTAGCCAATTCTTCTGCAATTGCTTTTCCGATTTCAGCTGGTGATTCAACTACACGGATACCACACTCACGCATGATTTTCATTTTTGCAGCAGCAGTATCATCAGCACCACCTACGATCGCACCAGCATGGCCCATACGGCGTCCCGGAGGCGCTGTTTGACCAGCAATAAATCCAACAACTGGTTTAGTACCATGTTCTTTGATCCAACGTGCAGCTTCAGCTTCCATTCCACCACCAATCTCACCAATCATGATGATAGCTTCAGTTTCTGGGTCGTTCATTAATAATTCAACAGCTTCTTTAGTTGTTGTACCGATGATAGGGTCACCACCGATTCCGATAGCTGTCGTGATTCCTAATCCCGCTTTTACAGTTTGATCTACTGCTTCATAGGTTAAAGTTCCTGATTTCGAAACAACACCTACATTACCTTTTTTGAAGATAAATCCTGGCATAATACCAATTTTAGCTTCACCTGCCGTAATGATACCCGGACAGTTTGGACCGATCAAACGGGATTTTTTGTCGCTCAAGTAAGATTTTACTTGGATCATGTCTTTCGTAGGGATACCCTCAGTAATACATACAATCACTTCGATACCCGCAGCTGCAGCTTCCATGATTGCATCTGCAGCAAATGCTGGAGGTACAAAGATAATAGAAACATTAGCTCCTGTAGCGTCTACTGCATCTTGAACAGTGTTGAATACAGGACGGTCTAAGTGTTGTTGACCACCTTTACCAGGAGTCACACCACCAACTACATTTGTTCCGTACTCAATCATTTGAGTCGCATGGTAAGTACCTTCGTTTCCAGTGAAACCTTGAACGATTACTTTTGAATCTTTATTAACTAATACACTCATTTCTTCTTTAAATTTTGCACACAAATCTACTATTTTGCTTTCTAAAATGGAAGCAATGTGGATAGGAATATGACCTTTATTGATAAATTTTTAGTTCAGTTTGCATTTTTGGATAAAATCCCAAAGGATAATGCCGATTGCGACAGATACGTTAAGGGAATGCTTGGTGCCATATTGGGGGATTTCGATGCAGGTATCGATTTTTTCCATGACCTCTTCATCTACGCCGTTAACTTCATTTCCAAAAATTAACGCATATTTTTTATCGGACTTTGGCTCAAATTGATGTAACATGACACTATCATCGGCTTGTTCAATGGCAATAATTGTATACCCCTCCGCTCTTAGATTCTCTACGACATCTGCCGTTTCTTTATGGTATTCCCAAGAGACAGATTGTGTCGCTCCCAATGCAGTTTTTTCAATTTCCCGGTGTGGTGGCGTTCCGGTAATACCACATAGGTATATTTTTTCAATAGCAAATCCGTCGGCTGTACGGAAGGCAGAGCCCACATTGTGCATACTGCGAACATTGTCTAAAACAATTGCGATAGGCGTTTTTTCTTGTTTTTTAAACGATTCAACATCTGTACGTTGAAGTTCATCCATCGATAATTTTTGCATGTTGCAAATATAGTAAACCTAAAAAACAAAATAGATTTTGAATATTGAAAATAAGGTGTTATTTTTGCAGTCCGAATTACAAGAAAAAATTGAATAAAAATTAGCTAAAAAAAATGGCAAATCATAAATCAGCGATCAAAAGGATTAGAGCAAACGCTACTAAACGTTTAAGAAACCGTTACCAAGCAAAAACTACTCGTAACGCAATCAAAAAATTACGTCATACAACTTCTGCAGAAGAGGCAAAAACATTGTTACCACGCGTAATTTCTATGCTTGATCGTTTGGCAAAGAAAAATGTGATCCACAAGAAAAAAGCTTCTAACAACAAATCTAAGTTAACTAAATTCGTTAACGGTTTAGCGTAAGCTTTCTGTATAGATATTGAGGGGTACAGCTCGCTGTATCCCTTTTCTTTATGTTATATACTTTGGATTTCTCTTTCCAAGCGAATAGTAATAAAAAAGCACCTATATAGGTGCTTTTTTATTTTATATTAGTTGTGACTGACTATTGTTTTAGATTGGGCAATAATTCAGCGATGACTTTTTTCAATTTAGTTGGATCTTTCATGTAAGGTTCCAAATCATATAGTTCCACTTTTTTGAAATCGATCGGATGGCTCTCACTCTGAAGTGAGATGCTTCCTTTTTTCAATAGCTGCCCATCTTTTTTTACGGCAGGGTCAAAGTCTGTTACACTGCCACCTCCTATTTGAGGCTTGGTATATTGTAATACCACTTTGTCTTCAAGGATATGCTGTACAAGTGAATCTCCCAATACGAGGAAATCAGCCGTTACCCATTGATCGCCAGCATAAGTTTTTGATGTCGAGCTGACACAGTGCGGCGTAAAGAGTTTGTTATCGATGACGACATTCGTCCCCGGTGTACACAGATTGCTTGTTGTGCGTTCGTCCTTGCCATTACCACCCAAGAGCTGACCTTCGATAGATATCGGAAAATCCTGGTCTACGCCCATCGTCTTGGGATCTTGTCCATGTAGCATGGCACCGCTATTGCGCCAGGCCCAGCCTTCACCACCGGGAGCCTGCTCGCCTACAAAACGATAAGTGACACGTAATAAATAAGCGGAAAATTCTTTATCGTAGAATAGATGGCCATACTGAAAATTGAAATTATCGTAGCCATCATATCTGACTTTCAATAAACCATCTTCGACACGGAATGTGTTTTTATAGTTATCTCCAACCTTGTGGTTTCGGATTTTAGGAGTCCAGTTTTTTAAATCTTTCCCATTGAACAATTGAATGGGTTTGGGTTTTTTGTCTTGAGAATTGCCAAATACGGAAGTACTGAGTAATAAAATTCCAGCACCATAGATAATATGTTTGAATTTCATCCTGAATTAGGTTTATTGACCTAATTTAGGGAAACATTTTTAAATAAGCAATTCTTTTTGTTTGACATACTCGCTGGGGCGAATACCTACGACCTTATTGAATGTATTGCTAAATGTAGGTAAACTGTTATAACCGACTTTCAATGCGACCTCATTGACACTGAGTTTTTCATCCAGTAACAATTTAAGCGCGGTTAGCATTCTAAGGATAGTATAGTATTGGATAAAGGACATGTTTAATTCTTTCTGGAATAGCCTAGCCAATGTACGTTCGCTGATATTAAATAGACTCGCAAGTTTTTTAAAACTCACGTTTTCTTCCATATTCTCCTCTAGATAGGTAACGATATCTTTTAATTTTTGGTGGCTGGGATAGGGAAGAGCCAATGGAAGCTCGTGCAGAGACAGTTCAGGAAGGATGAGTTTAAATGCAGTTGCCAAACTATACTTAGGTTCCTCCACTGGAAATATATTGCCGTTCCAACGGTTGGTAAACATAATCAGTTCAATTAGCAGATCGTTTACTGGATAGATGCCCATTTTACTGTAGAATGCGGTATCACTATTCGTTTTTGGAAAATAGAGATTACGCATCACGACTTCTGGGGTACTTGGGTGAATACTATGCTTTACACCTGCGGGAATCCACAGATAGTGACGAGCGGGCAAGAAATATGATTTTTCATCCGTTTTTATAAAAACAACTCCACCTTCGGTATATAAAAATTGATCCTTATCATGACAGTGCTCCGTGATATGGTTTTCCGCTATAATGGCATGGTGACAATAAATGCTATCTTCAAATGAATCAACCTCTGTCATGTAATAGCGGTTGACATATTTTCCATCACTCGTTGTATCTCTTAAGTTCATTTTTTTCTATAAAACTACCCTGCAAAGGTAAGACTTTTTTACTAGACCTAACTTTGTTCTAAGTAAAGTGAGTGTATGCTTACAATAAAATTGCAAATAAACCCTTAGCGAGTTAGTATTTACTTACCTGGATTTAAATTTATTTTTTATAATTTATTGTTAATCAGTGTTGTAAATATTTTTTTTCATTTTTATAATAATACTTTAAAAATATATTTTGTTTTATTTTTCTGATAAACAGTTAGTTATAGTTGTTTCGTCTCCATTGAATAATTTTGTGTCAAATGGTAATAAATTCAATGTAGAAAAAAACGCTAAAATTGTTTGGTTGAGAAATGTAGACCCAAGCTTAATAACTTTTATAATAGCGGATATAAATAGGTTTCAATTTCTTAAGTTTACATGAATAGCGAATAAAAAATAAAATAATAAGGATATGGCTTACGAAAGGATAAAAATTCAGAGCTTACACGATAAGGTTATTACAGCTACAGAAGCTGCGAAATTATTTCAAGACGGTATGGTCGTTGGCTCAAGTGGTTTTACCAAAGCTGGCGATAGCAAAGCCGTATTACCAGCTTTAGCAGAAAGGGCAAAAGTGGATCCTTTAAAAATAACATTGATTACAGGGGCTTCTTTGGGCCATGGTACAGACGGTAAATTAGCCGAGGCTGGTGCCCTATCCAAACGTATGCCCTTTCAAGTGGATCGAATCCTCCGCAATAAGATCAATGCTGGAGATGTACTTTTTATAGATCAGCACTTAAGTGAGACTGCTGAACTGCTCCACAATAAAAATCTACCGCAGGTGGATATTGCCGTATTGGAGGTTGCTGCGATTGAATCGGATGGTAGTATCATTCCAACGACCTCAGTGGGTAACTCCGCAACCTTTGCCGCATTAGCTAAACAGGTTATTTTGGAAGTCAATACAGCTATTCCAACAGCAATCAAAGGAATACACGATATCTATCAGGCAGAAGACTATCCACGTCGTAATGTTATTCCTATAGTAGCACCTGAAAATAAGATTGGCCGGAAAACAATCCCATTGGATCCCAGCAAGATTGTGGGAATTGTTTTTACGAATGAACTTGACAGTCCAGCAGATATCGCCGAACCTGATGCCAAAACAACAGCAATAGCAAAGCATATATTGGCATTTTTTGAAAATGAAGTTGAGCTTGGGCATCTATCCGAGAGTTTGATGCCTCTTCAGGCAGGAATTGGAAAAGTAGCGAATGCCGTGCTCACAGGCTTTATCCATAGTAAATTCCGCAATCTAACCATGTTTTCGGAAGTACTCCAGGATAGTACATTTGATTTAATTGATGCGGGTAAATTGGATTTTGCGTCAGCCTCTTCTATTACTGTATCAGAAGAGTGTTATTCACGCGTATTTGATCACTTGGACAAATATCGTGACAAGATTGTCTTACGCCCGCAAAACATATCCAATACACCGGGATTGATCAAACGTTTGGGGATTATTGCAATCAATACCGCAATAGAATTTGACATATATGGTAACGTGAACTCGACGCATACCTCTGGTACCAATATTATGAACGGTATAGGAGGATCGGGAGATTTTGCAAGGAATGCTTATTTAAGTATTTTTGTCACGCAGGCGGCTTCTAAGGGAGACGCGATCTCTCATATCGTTCCGATGGTATCCCACGTAGATCATACGGAGCATGATGTTGATATTTTGGTGACAGATTATGGTTTGGCCGATTTGCGTGGTTTGGCGCCTCGTGAACGTGCTAAGGTTATTATTGAAAATTGTGTGCATCCAGATTACAAAGCCCAACTCTTGGATTATTACAATCGCGCCTGTGAAAGAGGTGGACACACGCCGCATTTGCTAGAGGAGGCGTTCAGTTGGCATATCAACTTGAGAGAAACAGGAACCATGAAAAAGGATTAACTGGACGACAAGGCAATCAGATATAGAAGAATAGGGCTTTTCCAAAGAAATTTGGTAGCCCTATTTTTACGTAATATTGTACCTATTCTGGATTGTATTTGAAAAACAAGCCATCCCATGATCTGTTTGCTTTTTTGCTTTTTGAAACTGCCTTCTTTAATTTATTCCGAGCAATTCTTTACAGTGTTTACATGTACTTGTGTATATTTTTTTAGTAAGGGTTTCTACAAAACAAACGCTACTTGTTATTTTTTTAGACAATAACCGCATTCCTTATTTTTGCTCTTTATAAATATTCCAGAAATTGTAATCTGTCATCGGTGCATCTGTTATTCCAATATTTCGGCCTATAGTGACAATCTGTCCCCGATGGTAGGTTCCGTGGATAATCAAATGCTGAATATATTCATATTTTGAAAAATCACACTGGAACCAGGGAGATTCGACCTTTATATTTTTTTCTAAATCTTGTTCCGATAGACCTTCCACATAATTTTGAAGCTTTTGGCAACTCTCTCGGATGGCGTTGAAAATATCCTCTTTTTTACTGCATGTTTTTTCAAAATCAAAATCATTTGATTCCGAAATATGACTCCACCAATATTCTTGTGTCTGCCAAATATGGTTTAATGTTTTTAGGATCGTAGAAAAGCTGGATGGAACTTCTTGGTTAAGTTGTTCTTCCGATTTGCTACTTAACCAATCAAGGTATTTATTGATCACCCAGTTGTTGTACTGTACACTTTTGGTGATTAGTGTTTTTAAGCTCATAATTATTGGTTTATTATTTTGTAAAACTTTAAGCATAAATATAAATATCTTTCCAAACAGATTTACGATATTTAGATTAAGGATGGATATTCTTTATGTATTATTATTTCTAGATTAATATCGTGTCTTCACGGATGATAAAAGTCAGCTAGGCTTGGGCAAAGATGCTGGCATAAAATATATTGTGCTTACTAGCAAGTACCACGAGGGATTTTGTCTCTAGAATAACCAGTAATACTGGTATAAACAGTCGGACAGTAGCTGGAAGAATTTCTCTTAATAATAGGTGAGATGAAAAATTATAGAGGCGTATTACTTGATATGTATATTTATATAGGGTAATTTCAAACAACCAAGATAAACTTAATTTCAAACACAATGAAAGCAAAAATCATTTTACTTCTTGTTATGATCACTATGCTTTTCAGCTTTCATAAAAGCGCTTTAACTGACCTAAATTTTCAAAAAAACATGATAAAGAAACAAATAAGTAGCGTTGTTAGGCTAATATTTATTGGCACAAGCTGCCTACTTTTTTCTACCGTACAGGCGCAACACCCCTATACTGTTAAGCGTTTTTATATCAGTACAACAGGCAACGACCGAAATTCGGGAGGGTTAAGAGATCCTTTTGCTACTGCAGAGGCGGCATTACGTGCCGTAGAAAAATATAAAAAGGGTAAAGCCAATCCAAGCATCGAAATCATTTTTGATCGGGGAACTTACTACCTTGATAAACCAATCACACTACTAGCAGCACTATCCGGGACCAACAAGCAGCCGCTACGAATTAAAGCGGCCGACGGAAAGCAGGTGGTCCTTAGTGGGGCTAAATCCCTTGACCTCAAATGGGAGCAGGGAAAGAACGACATTTGGACAGCTAAAGTTCCTACCGGATTGAGTTTCCAAAGCCTCTATGCCAATGAAAGGCATCTGGTGCGAGCAAGATATCCAAATTATGATCTGTCCATATTACCTTTTCAGGGCTATGCAGCCGATGCACTTGACTCAGCACGTATTGCGACTTGGCGTAACCCCATCGGTGGTATTGTACATGCTTTACACGCCGGCCGCTGGGGGGGCTTTCATTATCGGATTACAGGAAAAGATGGTTCGTCAAAACTCACAATCGAAGGTGGGCAGCAAAACAATCGTCCAAGCAAAATGCACGAAACCTATCGTTATGTTGAAAATATATTTGAAGAACTTGATACAGCACAAGAATGGTTTTTGGATGAGCAGACGGCAATTTTATACTACATGCCATCCAAAGGAACAGATCCCAATACCATGAAGTTTGTGGCGCCACAGTTGGAAAACTTAATTACTATTTCAGGCTCAGCTTCCAAACCGGTGCATGATATTGAGATCAGTGGTCTGTGTTTTATGCATACCACAGCTACCTTTATGAAAACGGCGGAGCCATTGCTGCGTAGCGACTGGACTATCTATCGTCAGGGTGCAGTAAAGATTGAAGGAGCGGAAAATTGTTTTCTTTATGCCAATGATTTTATCGAATTGGGTGGGAATGCAGTTTTTTTGAGTGATTATAATCGCCGGATCAAGATCAGTGGGAACCGGATAGAGCAGATCGGTGCTGGTGCCATCAATTTCGTAGGCGATCCCGAGGCTGTTCGTTCACCAGCATTCCGTTATGAAAAATTCGTTCCGCTAAGTCAAATGGATACAGTTAAAGGTCCTAAAACCAATAATTATCCTATGGATTGTGAGGTCAGTGACAATTTAATTCATACGATCGGTTTGATTGAAAAGCAGGTTGCCGGTGTACAGGTGTCCATGGCGGAGTCTCTACGCATCTTGCACAATACCATTTACAATGTACCGCGTGCAGGCATTAATATAGGAGATGGTACATGGGGCGGCCATGAGATTGCTTATAACGATGTTTTCAATACTGTATTGGAGACCAGTGATCATGGAGCCTTTAATTCTTGGGGGCGGGACCGTTTTTGGCATCCCAACCGCAATGAAATGGATCAATTAACATTGGAGCATCCCAACTTAATTTTACTTGATGCAGTTAAAACAACCAAAATCCACGATAACCGTTTTCACTGTGATCACGGTTGGGATATAGATCTGGATGATGGATCTTCCAATTATGAGATTTATAACAATCTCTGTCTAAGTGGGGGATTGAAATTGCGTGAAGGATTTTATCGCAAAGTATATAATAATGTGATGTTGAACAACGGTTTTCACCCGCATGTTTGGTTCAAGCATAGTCATGATGTCTTTCATAATAATATTGTGATGCAGGCCCATCAGGATATTCATGTCAAGTATTGGGGGGATGAAGTGGACTATAATATTTACTTGCGAAAGGAAGATTTACTAAAAGATCAGGCCAAGGGATTAGAAAAGCATGGACGGATTGATCCGTTGAACTTTGTTGACCCAATTCATGGTGATTTTAGGTTAACTGCCTGGGAGGATCAGGGCTTTAAAAATTTTGATATGCTCAATTTTGGTGTGATGGAGGAGCGGTTAAAACGTCTTGCAGCTAGTCCTGAGATCCCAAAATTGATCCGATCGGGAACCAAAGAACATAGCCAAAAGTGGACATGGAAAGGCGGACAATTTAAAGCGATCGAAACGATGGGTGAGCAATCCGCAGCAGGGCTACCTTCGATCGCTGGTGTACTGGTACTTCAGCTGGATGAAAAGAGTATACTATATAAAAGTGGTTTGCGGGTAGGTGATGCGATCTTGGATTATCAGGGTGAGAAAATAGCTAAGTTAACAGATTTGCAACAAGCCATTAAAAAACTTGGACATACTGATCGTCCTAAAGTTATTGTGTTTAGAAATCAGCAACAGCAGGAGCTGACCTTGCAATTGTAATTGCGTGTGGTTTGTTGCATAAATAATCATTATACAACAATTAGGTGCTTGTACGGTAGAGTTGGGCGCCCCAGTTTAAGCAGTCATAATTAAACATAAGTTTATATAAGCTATGGTGGTAAAATATTGTATAAATATCGTTTTGTAAAGTTTATGTTTATTTTGTGTCGTTTATTATTAAATTCTGTATAGATGTATCCTTTCTTTTTTGTGTGATGTGATAATATAACAAATCAAGTGATGTATTTTTCAACTGTCTTTTGTATTTTTGATAGTAAGCCACAGTGGAGATGAATTTGCTATTCGGACCTATTGTATAAAGTATATATTTTTTTCGTAATAAGACAAACCAAATATACGGTTTGCATGTCATAGAAATAAACAGAGGAATAGCCAGATGAAACTTAGAGGAGATTTACAACTACGCAAATTGGGCGAAGATCATATCCTAGTCTATCCGGGACAAGATCAATTGGATGCGTCCAAGGTATATAGCTTTAATGAGACTGCTGTACAGATCTGGTTGGAACTGCAGGGAAAGGAATTTAATGTCGAAAGTGTAACAGCTGTTTTATTGGATAATTATGAGGTAGAGGAAAGCGAAGCTGAACGAGATGCCGCAAATTTGGTAATGCAATTTGAAAAGCAAGGCTTTTTGATATAATTAAGTACAGCTATCACTTCATTGATCTATTTTAAGAATATTGAGTACTTAAAGTTAGCAGGTGTTTTTATTGAAGGTTTTAACTGCAATATTGTTTCGTGGATAAGTGTAAATGTATTTGTAATATCGGTTTCGGAAGTAAAAAAAGGAGTGGTGTTGGACCGTAAAAATTAAAATTGTACATTCAATTATCAATAAGACAGGCATTATTTTTTATGATTACCACAAAATATTTTAATTACAAACAGATATTCAATCTTGCTGGTGTACACCTAATCTGGCTGACAGGTTGGTGCTCATTGGTGGCGGTCATCTATTACTTTTTCAATTGGCAATGGATGATTATTCCCTGGGTTCCTGTAGCCCTGATTGGTACAGCGGAAGCTTTCTATGTAGGCTTTAAAAATAACCAAGCCTACGATCGGTTGTGGGAAGCACGTAAAATCTGGGGTGGAATCGTAAATTCGAGTCGTTCTTTTGTGTCCATGCTTTATGCATTTGACACAACTCAAGGAGATCAGCATGATTTAACGGAAAGAAGAAAAATAATTGCCTATCGTCATATTGCTTGGCTCTATCAATTGCGTGAGCAGCTTTTGATACCGACCGAGTGGGAGCATGTGAGCCTAAAGCGCTATTTTGGCGCGATGAACGTGAAACGGCACCGTTTGATAAAAGCAGGCTTTCCGGATTACAGCCGGACAGCTATTTTCTTGCATAAATACTTATCAGCTGAAGAATTTAATTTGCAACCGACGTATAAAAATTTTGCAACTTATTTGAACAGTCAGCAGGCCAAAGATATCAATACCCTAAAAAATGATCAGGTTATTTCTGATTTCAATCAGATGCAATTACAAACTTGTTTGAACCAATTTTATGACTTTCAGGGGCAGGCAGAACGGATAAAGAAGTTTCCCTCACCAAGGCAATTTGCCAGTACGGCATTTGTTTTCAATGTTATCTTGATATTATTGTTGCCCTTGGGGCTTGTCAATGAATTTGCCAAACTCGGCGATTGGGGAATCTGGACCAGTATTCCTTTTTGTGTGGTCATAGGATGGATCTATATCGTGATGGAGTTGGTAGGTGATTATACCGAAAATCCTTTTGGCGGACTAATGTTTGACATACCAATGCTGTCGATCTGTCGCACAATTGAGATTGACCTCCTGCAAATGGTTGGTGAGGAAAACCTTCCTGAGCCCATAACCTCCAAAAATGGGGTACTGGTTTAGCTTGGACTACATCAGCATGGTCAGGGTGTTTTTGACCTCTGCGATCATAAAGGAGCTATGTGTACTAGCGATATGTTGTAAAGAGGTGAGTTTAGACAACATAAAATGACGATAATCTTCCATGTCGCGTACGCAGATCTTTAAGATATAATCGTAATCCCCACTGACATGGAAACATTCCGTGACCTCCTGTAGATCCATAACCTCTCGTTCAAACTGCTGAATGTATTCTTTTTTATGTTGGACAAGCTTGACATGACAGAGCACCATAAAATCTTTTGCAATCTTGTGCTTATTGAGGAGGGCAACATATTTAGAGATTACTCCAGTTTTTTCAAGTTTACGCACCCGTTCGTATATAGCGGTCACAGACAGACCGAGTTTGTGTGATAGCTCTTTAGTGGTTTGTTTGGCATCCTCCTGTAATAATATCAGTAGTTTTTTATCAATTTCGTCAAGCTGCATAGATTATTTTTTGGTGAACAGATACAATAGATTACTGATTTAGATGTATTTTCTAAAATTAAGTGTAATATTAGATTTATAGTCTAATATACCAATATATTATTGTAATAAAACTTAAAATAGTCCAATTTTATAATAAAAAATTATGGAAAATTTTAATGCGGCAAATGAAATCCAGGATTTGCAATATTTTGGAGAATTCGGTGGTGTGAATCCTTCGATTTCGGATAGTTCGACCTATACTTTTCTGTCGGCTAAAACTATGTTTGATACGTTTGAGGGAAATGCGGATGGTTGTTACTTATATTCACGTCATTCATCCCCAATGAATCTCTATCTTGCACAAGCATTAGCAAAGCTCGAAAATACAGCAGCGGCCAATGTAACGGCTTCGGGAATGGGGGCTATCACTACGGTGTTATTACAGCTCTGTCAGAGTGGTGACCACATTATCTCCAGCCGAACCATCTATGGGGGTACTTATGCTTTCCTGAAAAATTTTTTACCGCCATTTCATATTGAAACAAGTTTTGTTGACATCAGCAATTTTGAGGGAATCGAGTCTGCAATACGTCCGACGACCAAAATAATCTACTGTGAAACCGTCAGCAATCCTTTGTTGGAAATCGCTGACATCCGAAAACTGTCGGCTATCTGCAAGAAGTATAATCTCAAACTTGTTGTAGATAATACCTTTTCGCCCTTATCTGTTTCACCCGGAGTGCTGGGGGCGGATATTGTTATCCATAGCCTGACAAAATTTATTAATGGAAGTAGCGATACGGTCGGCGGTGTCTACTGTGGAACACAGGAATTCATCAATGAAACAAAAAATGTCAATTCTGGTGCTTGCATGCTGCTTGGACCAACGATGGACAGTCTTCGCTCTGCCAGTATCTTGAAAAACCTCAGAACTCTCCATATTCGTATCAAGCAACATAGTTACAATGCACTATATCTCGCTGAGCGCTTTGAACAGGACGGGCTAAAAGTTTGTTATCCGGGATTACGATCCCATAAACACCATGAACTAATGAAAAGCATGATGCATACTGAATATGGATTTGGAGGGATATTAACGCTGGACGCAGGAACAACTGATAAGGCTAACGAATTCATGGAACTGATGCAAAAGGAAAATCTTGGCTACCTTGCTGTAAGTTTGGGTTTCTATAAAACTTTATTTTCATGTTCAGGAAGTTCAACCTCCTCCGAAATTCCCGAGGAAGAACGTATCAGTATGGGAATTTCGGATGGATTGATCCGCCTCTCCATCGGTTTGGATGATGATATTCAACGCACTTATCAACGGATGAAGGCTTGTATGGTTAAAACTGGAGTTAATTGATGAATGGCGTGTGCCCATGGCGGTATCATTGTTACTGAAAAGTTGATTTCTTAAACTAGCTTAAGTTAAGATGAGGATTCTTGGTTTATCTTTGACTGATTAAATTTGGGATTATGTATAGTCAACTATTTGTGCGTTTTGCTGTGGCAACAGCCTTTTTATCTGCAGTGGCTGATCGTTTGGGATTTTGGGGGCCGCCCGGGAGCGTCAATGCTTCTTGGGGGAACTGGGCCAATTTCGTCGCTTATTCCAATCAGCTGAATTTTTTTGTGCCTGCTTCCGTGGGAACGCTGCTCGCAATCGGAGCGACGGTGCTGGAAGTACTTTTGGCATTTTTGCTGTTGGTCGGCTTTTGGACACGCTTTGCGGCCCTGTTATCCGGTATATTGCTAGCAGCTTTTGCACTGACCATGACACTGTCATTTGGAATCAAAGTGACATTTAACTATTCGGTCTGGGTTGGGGCCAGTGCCTGTTTTTTATTGGGGGGATATAAGGCTTTCCCCTTTAGCATAGATGCATATTTGGAAAAGCATCGGAGGAAATAAATAATTTTATATTTATCGTTTTTTTATACGACTGAGACGGTCGACTGTATAATAAAAATTTATTTTCAATAAATATATGTTTTTCATAGGAAAGTATTAAAGCCGCATCAAATTCCCCAGTTGTGCGGCTTTATATTTTGTTACATTTCCTTTAAATTCACCTCTTTTTTCTCGCCGTCCTTGTCTATGGTGATACGCTTCTCGATAGTAGCTTTGTCGATATAGGAGGACCGTGCGGTACCATAATTGGTTGTGGAACCAGTATAACCCCAATAGTTATAGTAATTGGTATAACCTGATACATAGGAATAATTATACGAGTTGGAAAAATCGAAACTTGCCATAATGATGTATGTGCCCGGCATCAGATCTGCAAACTCAAAATGCCCTTCGTCATCATAAACTTTAGCTTTTTTGACAGCATAACCAAAATCTGGGTTCAAAGGAACTTCGGGCATTTTTTTCTGTTTCCGGATTTTATTGTTGACTTGAATCCACTCTTCATAATAAGCCGAGCTTGGAAAGAGTGTAATCTCCGTCCCTTTAGGAGCATATTGCTTTTTTGCCGTATTGACCAGGCCACCTAGCCTTTTCCCGGAGCTTGACCGAGCATATGCTGTGCCGATAATCACACTATTGCCCTTGGAGATCTGTTGAATGGCTTGTTCCTTATTAAAGAGGCTTTTGATTGGTTGATAATCCAGCTCCTCGTTGAGTGTAATTTCCCACATGCCTTTGCCCATGGACATTTCCCGTTGCCAGAGACGACGGTCTTTTTTGTCCACCACATAATTGTAAATAGCACCTGTATTTTCTTCCAATAGCGTAACCAACCATGTGTCATGTTTGCCAGTTTTCGGCGAACCATAACTATAACTCTTTACTTCTTTAATGGTATAGTATTCAACTTGAACATTGGATTCGTCATTATAATAAAACTGTGGGATACGAGCTTTATAGCCTACATCCAGCGGAAGTGTCCCAATCATATGATCCGTCCAGTTGAAGTCGATAAAAGGCTCGGAAGCTTTTAAATTCAGCTTTTTATCTTTTTTTGTTTTCTTGGAGTAGTAATTGCCGGTGATCATCTCACCAAAGTTGAGATTTAATTTTGTTTCCTTGCCATCGCTATTGTAACTGATTGATCTGAGTGTCTTGGCATCCACAACACTGGTCCGGGCAGTGACCCAGGCCTTGTCTTTCGGCGTATAGGAGCTTGTCAAGCTCAATTGGTTGTCGCCGGCAAGAATATCATAAGTTATTGTACCTTGCTTGTTCCAGCTCGTGTCTTTGACATAATACACGGTATAGAGGGATTTCTCAGGTTTTATATACTTGGTATTGATATCTGGGCTACCAGGTGCAACTATCTTTTGACTTAATGCTACAAATGGAAGCAGACCAGCCGCTAAAACAAGTGCATATGATTTCATATATGTATTACTATAGTTAATGAAAAACAAGCAGGTTTACTTGTTTATATTATTAGTCTAAGGTAATAAAAAGGTTTCTATTTTTTTTTTGAATAATTAGCGGTTTCGACCGATACCATTATTGTTGATATTCTAGGAGATCCTGCTTTTTCTCCTATTCCTGCTGCTTATGGTCTGCCATGTTTCAATTCACCTTCCATTTTTGTGAAATACTAAATAACGCCAGGCCTTGATCTCGCTTCAAATAAAGTATCTTTAAACTGAATGTTCCTTTATAAAGTATTTTTTTCTGAACCAAAATGAAAGATTAACAAGCGCTATCAATGCAGGAACTTCAACCAATGGTCCGATGACTCCGACAAAAGCTTGCCCACTATTGATACCGAACACAGCAATAGCGACTGCAATGGCCAATTCAAAATTATTGCCTGCTGCAGTAAACGCAATGGCGGTACTTTGTGAGTAATCTGCACCTACACGCTTTCCAGCAAAAAAGCTAGCAATGAACATGAGCACAAAGTAGATGATTAAAGGTATTGAAATACGCAATACATCCATGGGTAATTGCAGGATCATTTCACCCTTGAGACTGAACATCACCACAATGGTAAAGAGCAAGGCTATCAACGTTACAGGGGAGATCAAGGGAATAAATTTGTCCTGAAACCAGCTTTCACCTTTTAGAGCGATCAATCCATATCTACTCAACACTCCAGCTAGGAAGGGGATACCTAAATATATAGCGACGCTTTTTGCGATCTCACCAATTGAAATGTCCAACGAAAGTCCGGTCACGCCAAATAATGGAGGTAATACTGTAATAAAAAAGTAGGCATAAAGGCTATAGAGCAACACCTGAAAAATACTGTTCAACGCAATCAAGCCTGCGGCATATTCTCTATTGCCATTTGCTAGTTCATTCCATACGACCACCATCGCAATGCAGCGGGCAAGCCCTATCAAGATCAGTCCTGTCATATATTCTGGATATCCATTCAGAAATAAAAGTGCCAATACAAACATTAAAATTGGTCCTATGATCCAGTTCAAGACGAGGGAGGTGCCGAGAACTTTTAAGTTCTTGAAAACCTTTCCAACGTGCTCATACCTCACCTTGGCCAAGGGTGGATACATCATGAGAATTAATCCAATAGCAAGCGGGATGTTAGTTGTGCCGCTACTATAACTATTGATCCATGCAGCAGAAGAAGGGTAGAAATTGCCCAATAAAATACCCCCGAGCATTGCTAGGAAAATCCATACGGTGAGGTAACGGTCAAGAAATTTTAACTTCGATTGCATGTGCTAGTTTTAATATTTGAAAAGATATAGAACATTTCGGCCGCTATCTCCAAACTTCGTTCCGCATAAACAGAAGTTTGTTCAGGTGTGCCATCAGAAACCTTTGGGTCTTCAAAAGTGATTGGTATTCTTTTTTCCGCGCCGGAAATAAAAGGGCACCCGTCATCCGCCTGAGAACAAGTCATAATTGCAGCAAACCCAGAGACAGGGTTAAACGGATCATCGTATTTTTTTGAAAAACCGATAACTGGAACCTCGTTGTCGCTGTACTTTATTGCATAGATTGGGTTATCTGTATCAGCGATCTTAAGAATTATGAATCCTTGCGAAGCCAGAGTCTCAGCTACCTTAGGGAATAAAGCAGTCTCTTCCGTACCACCTGAATAACAGTTCACCATCGGAATAGTATAGAAGGATGCTGCTACTTGTGCCCAAAGTTGTGATAAATGACTTCTACGGGAATTGTGTGTACAGATAAAATTGAGATTGGTGGGGTATCCGCTATCTACCTTGTCCTGAATAAATTGGATCAGCGGATTTAACATAACCCTGCGTTCTATACTCAAGTTCTGTTTATCGGTAATCGCGTTGATTGTCTCCTTTATTTTCTTAAACATTGCCCTATTTTTAAACAGTTAGCAACAGCCTGAACCTGGGGTACAACAAGAAGATCCACTGATTGTTAGCGTTGACAGATTTCTCTTCTGCTTTTCGGCTGGTATTCCACAAGCGTCTTGGGCAAGACAAGTTGTGGTTTTGCTTTTCAGTAAAAAAGTCTGTCCGTTGAATGCGAGGTCGTATTTGCCAATCGTATCGCTTTGATATTCAACTTCAATTTCCGCATCTTCGATAGCCAATTTTTCCTCGGATAATTTGATGATATGTAGTAGCTTACCTGGTTTTAGGCGGTGCTCGTAATCATCCGCGTTCCACAGCTGGAAGTTTACAACTTTCTCATTGCGGATGACACCGCCGCAATCAATGAAGTTTTTCGTGATCTGACCAACTTCGGTGACATGGAAGTGCTCAGGAACAAATGTGCCATTTTCGAGTTGAAATTCAACATTATCCAATGTTGTTAGAATTTGCTTGATTTCTGATAATTTCATAGCAGATTGGTTTTATGTGATGAAAAAAAAACTATATATTGCAATATTACGATGATTTTTTAAAAAATTATCTACAGCAACTTGATACATTAACGTCCTGGTTGAAAAATGCATTGAGCTCCTGTTGAAATTCCTTCCAAATCACTTCATTGATACAATAGCAAACCGACTTTCCTTCAATTGTACCTTGTATTATTCCTGTATTTTTCAGTTCCTTCAGATGCTGAGAAATGGTTGCCTGTGCAAGTCCCAATTCATCGACAAGATCGTTGCAGATGCATGCTTTCTTGTTAATAATGTGTTGGAGAATAGCTATGCGTGCAGGGTGCCCAAGTACTTTAAATGCTGAAGCAAGTTTATTCTGTTCGTCTGCAAAAATTTCTGTCTTTGTAAGTCCCATTATGATAATATTATATTGCAATATTACGATAATAATTTTAGATATCCAACGGCATGAATATTTTTTTTGCAAACACAGCCCATGATCTGTGATGCTCCAAATACGTTTTATAGCAAGGGTTTCTTTTTTGGGTTAGCGTTGAAATATTCTTTTTTAAACTGAAACATCTGCGCCATTTTTTGTGCACGCCATTTGGCCTCTTCTGCTTTTTCGCCTTTGTACAAGCGATCTACGGTGGATTCAAATAAAAGGAGCCATTGGTCAAAATGCTTTGCCTCGATTGGTAGAGGGATATGGGGTGGGAATGGACTACCAAAATAGGTATGCTCATCTAATAAAATTGTCTGCCAAAAACGATACATCTTTTCCAAGTGCACAGCCCACCTGTCTTGGATGCGCTCTTGAAAAATAGGGCCTAAGAGACTGTCCTGACGGACAGTGTTATAAAACTGATCAACCAGTATTTTGATGTCCGCGATGGTCTGAATGTCCTGTTTCATGGGATGACGTGTATGTTTTGTGGAACGGATGCTACTGTAGCTGTTTCACGGTATATAATAAGTTAAATTTAAGTAGAATAATGGAGAAATGAATCAGGCTGATGTAAAGAAGCCTGTTAATAATATTGGATTTTTCTTTTATTCTCAGTAATTTGAATGCACATTTAGGGAAAAACAGATGGGAAAATATACTTTTTTTGTCCTGCTGCTGCTGGGATGCTCCGTTGCGCAGGCACAGATCACCGATATTACGGTCAATAAAGAGAATTTTGAATCTTCGGGCTTTCCGTTTAAAGGCAAACGGGTGTTGCAGGTTGAGCATATTCAGACCACTAAGGAAGATAATTATATCATTTTTTCAAAAGAGGAACGTGGGGCAGATCCGGATAGACTGTATGCGCAGCAATTTCAACGAATAGATGGCATGTGGGTGCCAATAGTGGAAGAAATTATTCAGGAAGATGGTATTATTACTTCCGTATGGGAATCCCGAAAAGCTTTTTTTGATGCAGACAAAGACGGAAAATTGGATGCGGTGTTTATCTATTCCAGACACCCGAAGGAGAATGTTGAAAAACAGTTGAGCTGTATTGCCCTGATTTTATATAAAGGACAGTTTTATCGTTTGCGTGCGGATGCAGATGATGGGTATAATAAAACAACTTATTCAGATAACTATGCTTCCCTACCTGCCGGGGTGAAAGAAAATGTGGAGCGTTATTGGGAAAACCTGGATAAAAGATAATTTATTATTGTTGGAATTATATTGAACAGGGCTGCCCATTTTTTTTGATAGCCCTGTTTTATTTCATTGTCCATCTGTCTGCAATCCTTCTTCAAAGGGTAAGATTGTTCAGATTGGTTATTGTTGTGGATGTAAACTTTTGATCGCTGGGAGCTGTTATTGAATGGATGCCAATAAATGTTTTTCCTCTTCGTTTTGAGTTTTGCCGATGACATAACGGGTAATGTTCTGATGTTTGAGCTCGTCAATCGTTCGGATGACATCTTTCGTCCGTGCTTCCTTGCTTGGTTTGATCAGTACGATCATATCCTTCGTATTAGGCAGGGTACTGATCTTTGCTTTGAGTTGAGCGACGACCTGTGCTAATGTTGTCTCTATATCGGCTGGTTTTTCAGAAGCAGCAAAGGGTTTCTTAAAATCACCGTGATACCACATAAATTTTCCATCCCCTAAGATCAGCGTTGCTGTGCGGTTTTCGTCAATTAGGACCGGAGAATCTACATTTTCTTTCGTTTTGTCTGGCATGGCGATATCCATTGCTGCCGGTTTGTTTAGGGTGGTGGTTAGCATGAAGAATGTGATCAGAAGAAACGCAAGATCTACCATCGCTGTCAAATCCACTTTTGGAGCCATTTTTCGGCTTCTGATTTTTTTCTTTCCGGTTTCTTGTGGTTTTTGGTTTAATTCTGCCATGATTCGTAGCTTTAGGTTATAACTCTTGTTCTTGTTCATGGATATGATGCGCGAGGCGTTCGGATTCCATAGTTTTTTTTATAATGAAGATTGTATTTTATCTTGATTTATTTTAACGTATTTAATTACAATGGCTTAGGTGCAGTGGGTCGGGGTTATACATTTTGTGTGATCATGTCTGAAATTGATGTTTTGTTTAAAACTTTGGTAGTATAAAATTCCTGTAGTTGATGACGGATATGAATGCCTAGCAAGATTAAATGTCCATTTTTGGAAATGAAAAGATTAGTAACTTGCCAATAAAAAATATGACGAAGGATTGTGAATTTGTCTATACAGACGTAACATCGCCAGTGGGAAAAATAAAGCTTGTCGCTACTGACCGTGGCTTGACTGCGGTATTGTGGGAAGGTGAAGATTACAAACGGACGAAATTGTCTACCCCTGCCAGAGATGATCAAGCTCCGGTGCTTTTGCTTGCACGGCAACAGCTTTCGGAGTATTTTGATCGAAAGCGAACTGTTTTTGATTTGCCTTTAGACATGCAGGGAACAGCCTTTCAGCTTGAAGTGTGGGAAGCTCTGTTAACGATCCCTTATGGTCAAACAAAAACCTATGGGGATTTGGCACGCCAATTAGGGGATATAAAAGCTGTGCGTGCAGTTGGAGGTGCATTGAACAAGAATCCTATATCCATTATTGTACCTTGTCATCGGATCATTGGGAAGTCTGGTAAATTAATTGGTTTTGCGGGCGGACTGAAAAATAAATCGATTCTTATTGATCTGGAAATGAAAGATCGGGCTCCAACGTTGTTTGATTTATAGTTTGTCAGTAACTCTACTATGAGCTTAATACCTATTGTATCAGCTTTTACAAGTAGTAGTCCATCACGATGGCGCGCGCCCCAAACCATTGAACCGATAAGATTTCTCGGCATACTTGTTAGCGAACGGTACTGTAGATATGCAGGTGTCCATGATAAAGTTTGCGCCACGGCCACTCTCTGTTTCGAATCGTATTATAATAAAAAAAGCCTTTCATTTCTGAAAGGCTTTTCTGCGGAGAGTGAGGGATTCGAACCCCCGAACCTGTGACAGTTAACGGTTTTCAAGACCGCCGCATTCGACCACTCTGCCAACTCTCCGCGACAAAAGTAGAAATTCTAAGCAGATTTACAAAACTTATTTTACATTTTTCTTTGTTTAATAAGCAGTTTGGATGGTTTTTTTTGAAAAATTCGCTGGATATCAAGCTTTTATTTTGATGTATTTTTAGAGAATTACACATAAAGAACTCGATTATAGGTTGTGAAATCAGATTTTCTAACCACCCCATTGCTTCGAATCGTACGATAATGAAAAAGCCTTTCATTTCTGAAAGGCTTTTCTGCGGAGAGTGAGGGATTCGAACTATCCTTGTAACTCTCTGATTTAATATCTTTTATAAGTTTCGTTTTTACGAGGTCTCGCTAGGGTCTCGCAATACTGTTCTCTTATGTTCCCTATTTCGTTTTGCTATACAAAGATACGGAATAAACCTGTCTTTTTTACGGATAAGTAGCATTATTTGAGATTGCTAGGTGGCTGTTTTTTAGTTATGTAGGATAGTTTTAGTATATTCGATGTAACAATCGCTTCTTACGAATAAATAACTTCATTATGGATAATAACGAACTATTTACTGATAAAATCACGAAAGGAAATCGTACGTATTTCTTTGATGTAAAAAAGTCAGAAAATGGTAGCCTATATCTTTCCGTTTCGGAAAGTAAGTGCACCGACGATGGCTTCGAAAAATACAAGATATTGATCTTTGAAGAAGATATAAAAGACTTCAAAAAACTCTTTAATCGAGCTGTCAAAAAACTGGAAAAGCTGACCGATCCGGAAAACGAAAAGAAGAGTTACACTTTAGACGATGTCCGCGAACAACATCCAAAAGCGTATAGGCCATGGTCGGCCGAAGACGATGAAAAACTGGAGGCTTTGTTTTGTGAGGGAAAGACTGTCAAGGAACTGGCTAATATCTTCGAACGGAAAGCAGGTGCTATTACATCCCGGATCAAGAAGCTGGAACTGAGGGAGAAATATAGTTGATCGATTTTCTAAATTACGGCCTTGATCTGCTCTTTATCTAAACCTAAATATTCACAGACTTCCTCCGTACTAAGCAATTGGTGTGGTTGTTTGCCACGTACTTTTTTTATGGTATTGTAAATACGTAAGCTCTGCCGGTAGCTCTTGCCGGTAATACGAGCTATGTCCTTTGGATAGATACAGATTCTTATCATTTCTATACTTTATGTACGCTTTATCTATTCATTTGATATGAAGATGGACAGGCTTAGCTGTTCATCATTCAGAGACCCAACTTGCTAACAAGTTGGTATAAAGCTGAGGTGGAATCTTGTTGCAATTTACGAAATAAACTTAGGAATTATTTTTCCAACTTATTTTGACAGCCGATAATGTTGGTAGTTCTAAACGCTGGTCTTTGATGATTTCGAAGCCCTGTTTTAGGTAAAAGTTTAGTGGTGACACGTAAGGTTTACCATTAACTTTAATATCCTTGTCATGGTCAATAACCCAGCCATATAGCAAAGATTCGTGAGCTTTAATATTATCCATCAACCTTGAACCAATGTATTGTCCATGTATGGAACTGGAAAGGATTATGACAAACCATTTTTCTTGATCTCTAAGGAATTTTGTTGCCCATCCAACAATTTCATTATTTAATCTAACAAGAATATGTATTGGGCTGTTCAATCCATTCAGATAGATGTTAAAATTCTCTGCCTTGTCATAGGCTAGTTGAACTGGGTACTCACTATTCCAAAGCTTCATAACACTTTCTTTCTCAACAGGTGAAAGTGAATGGACAAAGAAAAAACTTAAATGATTATTATTCACCCAATAAATCCTTTCTCATCTGAGTAAGTTCCCTCTCTAGTTTATCAATCATCATTTGCGGATTATTTGAGATATATGTTTTTCCTGCCAAAAACTTTTCGACTACCTCTGCAGCAATTTCATCAGGTTCAGTTAATTCAATATTTGTCTGTTGTGCACCTTTAATTGATGTATTATTTTCATTTAGAAATGTATCACGCATTAGAGCTGAATTTTCGCTCAACCTGCCTTTTATACGATTTGGAAGAAAAAGACTGACCTCGACTCCATCTCTGGATAGTTCGTAACGTAGCGCCTTAAAATACCCCATCACTGCATGCTTGCTCACAATATAAGGCATCAATCCATAGGTATCTTCGAAGGAGCCTAGCCCTGCAGCAGATCCTGTCAATAGAATTTTAGGGCTTTTACTGTTTTTGAGAAAAGGCAGAAAATGTTGAATCAAGCGATAAGGTGCTAAAAGATTGACATCTAACATCCATGATAAGTTTTTTTCTGGGTAATCAGACGCTTGCCCTTCATCTATCGCACCTATGGTTATCACTAGGTAATCCAACATTGTACCATCTTCTTGCAAATTATTCGCTAAAGCCCTTATAGACTCATGGTTTGTCGCATCAACATGCCATGCTACATTGTCTTGCCTATTCAGGGGATACGCAGTGTCTGCATTTATTACTTTAATACCAAGATCACTCATCGCATTTGCAAGGCCTTTACCGATACCACTTGCGGCTCCGATTACTATTGCGGTTTTCATCAACTATTGTTATTGCTTATTTCTTCGGCCAAATTGTCTCAAAATATTCGCAGACAAGTTTCATATCCTGATACGGTTTCAAGTTGTGATCACTCAGTTCTCGTGTGTAATAATCCCAATGAATCTTTTGCCAATAGCTTAAGCTTCTATCTCCTTCACCTTCAATAAAAGCATATTCCGCTGTGATATCTTTAAACTTTATAATCTCCACTTTAATGGTTTTGGTGATTGCCTTGGGAATTCCATGCCAATCGGTCACGATGGCCATATCTCCGGTTGCAGGTAGTTTTTTTTCATTGATTTGCAACCCGGGTAAGGAATGTGTGGTAGCTTGTTTAATACCCTCGCTTACGAGTTCGGCACATTCGTCTGCGTCCTTTTCGTTATCACAGAAGTAATAAGACGGCGGAGTTTCTACACCACTATATTCCGGCATTTCATTTTGAAATTCTTTCCAAAAACTATCTATCATATTTCTCTAATTAACCTATGAGCTATTGCAATTTACAAAATAAACTTAGGAAATATGTGACCATATTGATCCAATACCGCCATTTGGTACACCTGCGCTTTCAGGTTGGCTTTATTATCACAAACTTTAATCTGTTATCACTTATTAGCTGCAGCAAAGGTGAATTTTAAAGTGAGTGTGATATGGCAAGACAATCAGGTATTATTAAATTAAAGGGTACTATCGGGGATATTACCTTTTACAAAAGCAAAGATGGCTATTTGGCCAGACAGAAAGGAGGCGTTGATAAGGAACGCTTCCATACCGATCCAAAATTTCAGCGAACGAGGGAAAACGCAGCAGAGTTTGCACGGGCTGGTAAAGCGAGTAAGGCATTATGTACTGCGATCCGGCCTGTCTTGAACAAAACTCAGGATTCGCGCATGATCTCCCGCTTGGTCAAGTCAATGATGCAGGTAATCAAAGCTGACCAAGTCAGCGATCGAGGATTACGCAATGTCTTGGATGGCGAGTTAATTCTTTTACAAGGATTTGATTTCAACGGAAACGCCCGCTTAAGTGCTACTGTTTACGCACCGTATACTTCAGTAATAGATCGTGCTACAGGTATATTGGAGATAAACGTGACAAGTTTTTTCCCTGATAGTCAAATAGTAGCTCCTAGAGGTACAACCCATTTTCGTTTTATATCAGCTGGTGTTGAGGTTGATTTTGAAAATGAGACCTTTAATTTGGTACAGAGTTCCTCTGCGGAAATCTCATTTGACAATTCAGCAAGAGAACCTGTGGTTTTAAGCAACGATATCGGTGTGGAGGAATCTATAAAACCGTTGTTCCTGGTATTCGGGATTGAGTTTCTGCAACAGGTTAATGGAACGTTCTACGCCTTGAACAACGGTGCATACAATGCTTTGAGTTTGGTGTTAGTTGATACTGGTGTATAATGTTGGTGGTGAAATTGTTGCGGACGTACGGTGAACAGGGCACTAATGGAGAGATTTGGATTGGCGGAGATTTGGTATGTTATGCCATTGAGTTGCCCTCGCGCGAAAACGTCCGTAACATTTCCTGTATTCCTGAAGGAACTTACCCATTGGCCAAGCGATACAGCAAAAGATTTGGATGGCACATTCTGGTCAGAGACGTGCCGATGCGAAGTGCAATTTTATTTCATCCTGCGAATAATGCAGAGAAAGAATTGCGTGGATGTATCGCTCCTGTTAGCGAATTGACTGGGGATGGCAAAGGAGTAAGATCCAGAGTGGCATTTGAGAAGTTGAAAGAAGCTGTTTACGCTGCTTTGGATCAGGGACAGGATGTGGTTTTGATTGTTGAAAGAAGGGAGACAGAATGAATGTTTTAGAAAGAGCTCAGGCACCTACACCGAAATTTTTCAAGGTGCTGCGCAGTATAGGTTTGATCGTAGCGGCGGTTGGCGGAGCAATTGTTACAGCTCCTGTGGCACTTCCGGTTGCTGTGGTGACCATTGGTGGTTATTTGACTGTGGCTGGTGGTGTTTTATCTGCCATTAGCCAGATTACGGTAGATGACAAAGATAAGCCGGAAGGTTCAAAGGAGGCTCCCGATGAATAGATCAGCAGTAGGTATGGGAACTTGCGGTGGTCTGTTGATGGGAATTTTTCCATCATTGCTTATTGGCGATATTTTCCGCACCGTTATACTGGCAATTGTTGGCGCGGCAGTCAGTTTTTTTGTATCTTTACTACTCGCGCATTTAGTGAAAAGAAAACGATAAAGTTGTGGTGGCTTTATACATTCGAAAGCTCGGCAAATGCCGGGCTTTTATTATTTTAGAGTGTATGGAAAAAGAGTTTGATATTATACTGGGGAAAATTTACTTGCTTTATTATAAAGCGAAGATCTATTTAGGAGAGGCACATCTTATTCAAACTCCGAAAGGCTATTTAGAAAAATTTGACATAGATATGCCCTTTAAGTGTGATTTGGATATTTTAGATTATTTAGTTGGTCGAAGAACCTCGACTTATAGCACTCTTTCAAATAAGTGCTGGATATTATTTGTACTAGAGATAACTAAAATTCTTTCGTATAGAGAGTCTTTTGGAATCGGTAAGCTCTATAATAAGATTCTTAATAGAAATATTGATACGGAGATACAACTGGAATGCTTTAGGCCGATATTACAGCTAATCGATAACAAATGCCAAACTGGAATAGTTAATAAATTAATGTTTCTCCGTGACAAGCATTATGCCCATACTGATGCAGAAGTTGAGCAATTGACTAACCGGTTATTCCCAACATATAATGAAGCATGGGACATGATGTTCGTTATTGAGCAGTTTTTGAAAGATATTTACGGTCAAAAAGACTCAGATGTCGATTTAGAAATCAATAGGCATTTTAACGGTTACCTAAGAGAATTTAGGAGGACTTATGAATATTTTAAAACTATACAAGATCCTATTGAAAAGATGATTTTACGAAATCATTTTGATAATGAGAAAATTCAAGCATATTTTGAATCCCAAGAATAGTTTCATTCCAAAAGAAAAAAGAGAAAAAAAGAAAGTAGCTTTCAAATGATTTGTTGGCTAATAAAGCAAGGTTTTTCGGGGAAATACGATCCGACAGCGGAGGATGGAGATTTCTCCGAAAAGCTTGTCCTTGACCTTGCTGTTTAGCCATCTTACATTATCTTACTTTGCTTTTTTGATTTTTATGGACCGTTAATATTAATTAGCTGCTTTTTTATCAGAGAGCTTATTTCTTCTACTAACGGCTGGCAGCTGGCTGCAATGAGCGCAGCGGGTTGCTGACCAGCTACCAAGCTTCGCGAGCCGCCTGCGAGTGGAGCAAGGGTGCCGAACCAAGAGGTACGAAGTACCGGGGGGCGGCATATGTAGGTGAGCTTGGCTGGCGGTATTTTTGATGTGTGGAATTTGTGGTTTGGGAGTTTCAAAAATGGTGACAGCCGAAAGCTCGCCTACACAAGGAGGACTAGGCATGCATGCGGAAAAGTAAGTGATGGAGGACCGGAATGGTGCTGGACAACGTAGCCGGTAATGAAGCGAAGCGTAATCAAGGCGCCCCGCAGGACAGCTCCATGGAAGAACGAAATCACTTGCCGGAGCAACCGACTGGTCATGCAAAAATAATGACAATCTGCGTAGCAACCGAAGGGCGGATAGGCTCTACACCATGTCTGGATTGCGAAAGCTGTGTAGTGCCTATCGGATTGGCGTTATTTTTTTGCTAAAGGAGGTTGCGACCAGTGCATTGGCCTGCCTATGGCCACCGCAGCCCGAGCGGCCTGCAGGCGAGCCAAACTCGAGGCGGCGGTGGATGGCGTGGTGCTACATGGAATGAAATGGAATACAGCTCCACGCCAGACAAAGTAGCCGCCTATGAGGAGGACGAACTGAACTGCAAGGATGGTGACAATCTGCGTAGCACCCGAAGGGCAAATAGACGCTATCCCAATGCCTTTGGAATTGTGCACTTATGATAGGGTCTATTTGGATTGGCGACATACTTGCTGAAGGAGGACGACGAATGCCATATTTCCTTCCCTACATTTAATATTCTGATATAAACTGAGGGTAATTAAAAGAAATAGTATCATTACCAATCGTGGTACGATAAGACCCAATTTTTAGGTCTTATCGTACCACGATTGGTAATAAAGAAGTAGTTTTTATAACAGTAAAACTTAAAACTACAATTAAAATAAAAGAAGTTTAAAAAGAGTTCTGTGATTTACATAACAACCTTTATATGAGTGCCTAACGACTATAATCACTTGGTTTTTTTGTGTTTCCATCGAAAATCACAACCACCTGCTTAGAAGGGAAAGACGGTGTTGAATTTTCAAAACCGTGTAATTCAGGAGTTATAAGCATAACGTTGTTTTGTGGTGCTGCTGGGGGGAGTTTCTTTTCGGTGAGATCTAGTATAACCAATATTGACAATTGCTTAGAATTTCCAGAAGAATAAGCGACAGGTTGTTTACCATATTTCTTTATCAACTGATCTCGTTCTGATATTGCTTTCTCTACTTTCAGTTCTACAATCAGCCCCTTATAATAGATTTCAATCCTACCACCTGCTAATTGTGGTTCTTTGATGACTTCTGCCCCCAAATAGTTTAGGGCATTGAGATATTGTAACATATTATCGCGAAAAACATCTTCCATGACCTTATCGCTTCCCTTATAAATCCCCGCTTGTAGACAATATCCTTGATAATTGAGCACACCATTTAGTAGCTTTAAAAAATTGCTTTTGTCTTCAGCATTTACTGAAGGAAGCTCTTTCTGCAGTTGATTAGAAATGGTATGCACTAGTTCATTCATACTGGGAAAGCCCGTCAAAAAGAAAAAAGAATTAGGATCTAATACTTTGGCTATTAATTGGCGATAACCAATCAATTCGGGGTATAGTCTTTGGTTATTATTATCCAAGAAATATGCTAATAATTTAACAGCATATGATTCTTCAAAACTATGTTGTGGATATTTGAAAACTACTTGTCCAGATAATTCAAATTCCGTTTTTTCTTCCTTGGCAATTTCTGGTATTATCAATTCATACAGGGTACTTTGTTTAGTAGAAAAAGGCTGGATAACCAACTTCTGCGCGTTTTCTGGCCATTTGTTAATTTTCAGCCTTCCATAAACCGTATATAATAGTTGTGGTTTCAATATTTGTGGGTTTGCCCAAGGCTCCTTATCGATAAACAGTTCAAGCGAAATAACAAGTATCGGCTTGGTACCAGGTTCATCATCCGTATTTTTTCGACGGGCGCGATTTCTAAAACCGAATTCATCCTGTTCGATATTCATTAGATATGGCCATGAGATCACAGAAAGTTTATCAAAATTCGACCTAATTTCACCAACTTTTGTCAGGGCCAAGATATCGTTTTTATATTCTGCTATTTGCCTTTTAAACTGTTCGGTATAATTATAATTTTCGAGGTCGAATAGCTCAATTTTCAACTTTGCCGCCGCTAACTCAGCCTCCGATCCTGGTTGTGCGTTCAGCGTTCCAGTGCACCATTTAATCAAATGAAAAACAGTTTCGATCAGATACTGGTAATTTGTGAAAAAGACGGAATCAGGCGTATCGGCTGTTTCGTCGATGAGTGACTTTAACAACTTCATGATCGGATTTTTTTTCTCCAAAAGAGTTTTACTAGTGCTGATATTAAAATCATTAACGAGCCACAATAACTGGTAGCGAAGCTGTTCGCCGTTGTCCATCAACTCAACTGAAAATTTTCTGAAGTTGGTCATTTAATTAATTTTTGAATTTCATTTTTTGAAAGTGATTTGTTTGCTGCTAAGATTTCTATCTCCGAGAGCCGTTTGATCATTTCAATCAGATCGTTTACATAAGCGTTCGAGGCGTTCTTTTCTATCTTCGATTCACAATAGGTTATAAAAATTTCGCAATCACTCCAAAGGCCGAAGAATGCAAACACGCATAAACAATCTAGTATATCCCTATAATAGAAATTATCCGCACGGGATCTTGCATAGGATTGAAAAAGTTTCATGTTTTTAATCAAGACTTCGGGTTTGATCCTATAAAGTTGATTAACCAAATTAACCCTTTCGGTCGGCTCCTGCCCCATTGGTGTTGGCTTTGTATTGCCAAGGAAGGTCAACGCGCTTTTCATCCAGATTTCTTGGAATTGTCCATCCAGCTCTGCAATGTAACTCAGCTTCTCCAAAAAATTAGTGACAGTGTAATACTCTTTGATAACAGTATATTTAAGTAGCATCTTCGATACTATCATCCTGTACATTTTAGGTTCAACCTTCGTGTAAAAGAGTAACTTATCGATCAGCTCTTCACAATAATCATATTGTTCTTTTTCAAAATAGTAAGCTTCCTGATTTATCAAACATTGCTCCCAAAAAGCTTTTTGCATAGGATCTAAAAATGGAAAGACATCGTAGGATATAGCTACAGAAGACTTTTGTATAAAGACATATTTATTATTTAATCCATCAATAACACTTTTCAAGCTTTCTGTGTCGTTCTCCTCCGGATATTTTCTTAAAATTATACCGTAAGCTTCAATGGCCCTCCCCCTGACACCTACAGATTGATCTTTCAGAAATATCTTTAGGGTCGCTATCAGGTTTTGGGTGACTATTTCTGGGAAATTCTCAAGAATATGTATGGCGAACCTAACACCTATTTCCCTGACCTCTTCTGACTCCGTGTCAAAAAGGAAATTGTAAATATCGGGTAGCAGCTTGCTCAGTATGACCTGGTCTTTAACCGAAGCTTTTAGTAGGTCGATCAGTTGACATTTGAGCAGGCCGTCTTTTTTACTGTCAAGGTTCTTGATTGATGCTAGGATCTGCGGGTTATACCGATCAGGGTCAAGCGCAACAAGATGCTTAGTCATCTTCATTGCAGACCCGATTTTCCTTCCAATTTCTGTTTCCTCACTAATGATGTCTGCGTAGGATTTCCCAGCAAGCGGATTGAACGTCGTTGTACGCTTGCTGGAATTTTCAAGCTCATTCTTAAACCAATTAAATGTGAGCTTCTTTTGTATTGCAGTAATGACATATCCAAACGCAATGTCGAATTTATCGCTAAGCAGTTCCGGCCTAGCCTGCGCGATATCAGCCAGCGTATCCACTAATTTAAGTTCGATTTTGCTGGATATGGATTTCGCTAAGAGCATACCCAATAGATCCGAAACGATTGAAAAGGAATATTTAAATTCAAACAAATCAAAGGTTTCGTCATCTTTCAAAAGGCGCTCCCAAAAATCCAAGATCTCGATCTGTGCCAGTTCTGAAAGAGTAGGATACTGCTTATTCAATTCCCCAATTACCTCTTCTGGATAAAAGGAATAAAGGACCTTCAATGTTTGCTTAATGCGATAGTCGGCAGAGTCGCCGTCGGCGTCATCAGTCAGGTCAAAACTTTTCACCAGCTGCGGTAAGTGAGGCATTACCAGTTCCACATCTGTCTTACAAATATCCGCCAAAAAACCGTTAGTATTGATGCGGGTAAAGGTGTTATCAACCGTAATTCCATTATGAATCATCTCATCGAATAACGTTTTATCCAGCTTTTCAAGCCTAATAAAGATAGAGACAGAATTTTTATATGCGTCGTCCTGTCGATAGTGCATATGATAAGGATCGATATAAAAACAATTCCTTAAGACTTTGGACAGGAAATCTTTTTGGAGCGGTAGCTCTTCGTCAGTGAAAGTATGGGCAATAATCGCTGCGGTCTCATCGGGATTGATGTTTTCTTCGATAAGAATTTGCAGATTTCCAAGAGCGAAATCCGATATTTTAAGACCATAATTCTGAATAGCGATTACGCTCTGCAACAAAGCCTTGCCGCATTCGGTTTCGGCAAACAGGGACATGTAATCGACAGCAGCACTGGTGAAATACTCCGGTTTGAGCTTTGCCGCTTCCAAGATTTTTTCGGCAGTTTCTTGCTGGTTAGTTTCATCCTCTAATAGCTGTACTAAATTCAGAACAGAGAGCTTTGTAATACCTAGGGTTACCATTTCTTTTCCAACCAATTTATCAGCTTCTGCTTTCAATATAGCTTTTTTTTGTTTGTCTGACAGGGCTTTTTCGGCAAGCACAGTCTCCCTTTCTTTATGTTTCTTTAGAATTTCGATTCCAAGATTATTATTAGAAATTTCCTCATGATAAGCACAACTATTACATGCTTGAATAATAAAGTCATTTGCACACGCTTCAAGTTGCATACCTGACCATGCAACAGTCGTATGCGGGCAACTAATTTTAACATTCGTAGGAACCTGGTACATTTCGGCAATCATGCCTGCAGAAAGATCTGTCAGAATGACATGCCTGCACCAGTTTTTGATTAATGGTATTATCCGTTGATTGTTTAATCCAATTTCGATGCCTTCAGTTAATGACCTTTCTAAATAATCCCTTTTTGACATAATAGCCTAAATAAAGCCTAAATATAGGTTTAAAATATAAAAATTTGCTAACCCAAAACACAAGTAATTAGATGTAGTAGATTGTCTTTATGAAGAAGTAAGTGAGTTTTTTATGAAAAAAACGGTTCGGTTAAATGCTCTTTGACAAGTGTACATAAGAAATATAGATAGGCTTTATTGATTTAGTTAGTTGTTTCAAATATCGACCTTATGATTAATACCTATTTTCATTCTTAAAAAGCTTCATTCATTACCACATTTGATGTTTTATACCCCATATGTTTTATCTTTATGATATATAATATTATTAATGGCGATAGGTACTCAAATAGCTACCCCCAAACAAACTGGTGGAGGAGGGTTCAATTACGAAGATAAAGTTGGAGCATACTTCTTATTGTGTATGTTACTCCAGAGAAATCCCTTTTCGCTTGATATGGGCTTGATTAAAAGAATCGATATGCAGCAGGCTGCCGCGGGTTGGGCTCTTGACGATTACGTAATAACCATGTGGTATGGTGAGGAAGAGAGTAAAGTAGGTGTTTCTGTAAAAAGCAATCAACAATTCTCGGAAAATGTAATTTATGGCAGCGCACGTGATTTGCTTTGGGAGCAGCGTTTGCAGCTAAATGGTCGGGTGTTTGATCCAAATCGAGATTATTTTTGTTTTGCTCAACCTCCGTTGATGGGTACTATTTCCTCCGATCTGAATACGCTCATCCATCTAGCACAGCAACAAGATTCCATTGATCTGGAACGAAACCTCAACACACCAAAGTATACATCGAAAGAAAAGCTAGTACTATATAATAGCTTCTCCTGTCCAACCGAATTAAATAAAGACGGTGAAAATGTAGATCTTTTGCCAGGAGAGATCCTTTCGAGGTTGATGATATTAGAATTTGATTTTGAGTCTGTTGTATCTAATTCTGAGAATGATATGTTGCAATTTGCAGTCCAAGTGTTATCAGACAAATCAGATTCTAAGAAAGCGCAATTATATGAGAAACTACAACAAATATGTAAGGACCGGCGATCTAAGGGTGGTTTTGTTATTCTCCCTGAATTACTCAAAGAACTGAAGGCTTGGTTTGAACTTCGCACAGTCCCTTCTTATACAGCCGATTTTGAAAAAATTGACTTGACCACTCAACGAAATTTATCAATCATTAAGACTACTGTTGGAAAAGACTTTTCCATTGATCGATCTTCTTTGCTTGCGGAAATACACACGAAATATCAAAATAGTTCAACTATTGGGATACTTTCCCCTTCAGGTTATGGGAAAACTACACTCGCCAAACTTTACGTAGAGTCGATTTTATCAGAGAATACCGTGCTGTTTCTGAATTCGATATATTTTGAGACAGATATTGAATCCAGGTTGGCAACGCGCTATAGTATCCGCGAGCTTGTTAATGTTAATACCAAAGGTTATTTCATTATCATTATAGATGGCTTAGAGAGGTTTTATTCTGATGAACAATTACAGCATCTAGCTATTTTATTAAAAGAGCTAGAGTCTACAAAAGGTGAGTTTAAATTGTTTTTCACTTGCATAGATGAAGATTTTGATGAGGTATTACTTAGATTATATGGTTATGGTGTAACACAATTTGATTTTGCGAAAATTGTAATAAACAATAGTGGTATCAATTTTTTAGAATTGACTGCTCATTTTCCAAATTTATTGGATATACTACGCAATACTCAACTTAAACAACTGCTTTACAATATCAAGATATTGGATGCATTAAGTTATGCTGTGACTAAAGGCAATGCAAGCGAACTCTCTCAAGTCAGCGAATCCGAAATCATTGATTTTTTATGGAAGAAGATTGTAGAGTCAGGAAACCAAGGGTTGCTATGTAGTAATGTTGCGAAGTTGATTGCCAAATTACAGGCTGAAAACTTGAGCATGGGAATTAGCAATTCGATGATTGATTCAGCCTCTGCGTCTGCATTAACGATGCTAAGGGACCTTGATGTGATTTATGAATATGAAGATTATCTTTATTTCCAACATGATCTGTATGGAGATTGGGCGCGGTATAAGATTATACGCTCTCATAGCAAAGAAGTCAAGTCATTTTTGTTATCAATCGATGTTGTCTCCCCATTATGGGCTAAAGCAATCAGGCAATACGGAATTTATCTATTGGAAGTCAAAGGCAGTGATCAGGGCTGGCTAAAGTTGTATGAACAATTTGATGAGGAGAAATCTAAAGAAAAGATTATTAGAAATATTTTAATCGAGTCCGTTATTTTTGGAACTAATGCCGAAAATAACTTAGCACTGCTTAAAGAAAGTCTATTATCGAATAATTGCTTATTATTTCAACGTCTTCTTGACGTATTTCTTATCAAAGCGACAACTGTCAACCCCACAGTACTTAAGATTGCTTCAACACTAAAGAAAATTTCTTTAACCCAAGCCTCTATTTATAACAGAATTCCTGCTTATGGCTATTGGCTTCCTGTTATTAACTTTATATTTGAACATAGCGAAATTATCTTAAAAGATAATTTTTACTATTGTGCCAGAATTGCAAGAGATTGGTTGCTATTCACTCCTGAAAAAACTGCTGGTAGAAAGAAAATGGCTACGCTTGCTACTGAGCTTTCCAAAGTTGTTATAAATGACAGAAGTTATTTTTATGCTAACAAAGAGTGGAAAGAAAGAGCCTTTGAAGCTTTGCTTTTGGGTTACGGCGAAGTGCTAGAACTAGCCGATGAAGTTATTCGTAAACTTGCTGGCCTGATCGAACCTCCTGCACGTAAAACATCTCTTTCACCGGATATGCCGATGAAAAGTTATCGGTTTAGGGAAGCGAAGAAATGGCCATATGGTCCTTTCATTTATCCGGATGATGAGTTTATCAACGTTTGTTTAAACAACAGGGTGCTGCAACGGGTTTTTGAGGTTGATCCCGAACTAGCTAACGAGGTCATGCTAGCTACGCTAATTAAGGCACCTGCTGATGATTATTACCAATATGGAGGAAGAGATGACTTTGACCTAAATGTACCTAGGGATTGGAGCCCTCCGCTTTACCACAGAGGGCCGTTTGTAGATTTTCTGAACCTAAATCCATATGCAGCTCTTGATGGAATCATTAAACTTGTGGATTTCGCAACATCACAATGGCGTTCTCAGTTCGAACACGATCATCAAATCCCGTTTTTAGAAATTGAAATAAATGCCATTTCAAAAAAATATTTTGGAGATGTTTCAACATTCTTTTGGTATCGTGATATTGGCGTTCCTCCCGATTCACTCGCGAGCGCACTTATGGCGGTTGAACGCTATTTATATGAATCCAGGGAAGGTCTTGCTAAGATCGAAACGTGTATAAAGTTAATTTTGGAGAAATCAGATTCCCTTGCGTTTATTGGTATGTTGGTGTCTTGTGGAAAGGGAGACACAAGGCTGTTCCAAGGCGTATTGCGACCATTGCTCGATGTGATGGATTTTTATATCTGGGAGAAACACAATTTGGTTTCGTTTCATTTGGAACAATATGGACTATTTTACCTTCCTACTCAACAGGCAGAAGAGGCAGATGAATGGAATAAAACTTTTCATAGGGTCACTTCTTTACAAGATATAATGGTAAAGCAGCTATTAAATCATGATGAATTCAAACCTATTTATGAGGAGGTAACAGCCAAATGGGAAGGAAAGATAAGCAAGATCAGAAATAACAAGAACTTCGATATTTATCAGGATCGCTTACTGTCTTTTTTCTATCCAAACAACTATATTCTAAAACCATATAAAGAAAAATTATCTTATTATGAGTATGTTGAGCCTGAAGAACTTACCAAAAGGATGGCGCCAAGTAGAAAAGAGTTTGATGAACGTCAAATCCTGCCAAATCCATTCACTCTATCGCAAATGCTAGAAAAGGATCAACATATTTCACTAGAAGATGCAGAGAATTTGTGGGAACTTTTGGAGAAATTAAAAATGAGAAAAGTTCATGACTGGTTCAGCACATTAGAAACTCCATTAGATAGCATTTTTGGCGGCTACGTGTTACTACTTAAATTTAAGGAAGTATGGATTAACGAACATCCTGACTATTACCAGATAATCGTAGCTTACACAGAGGCGACTTTCTGCCGAATCGAAAAAGAACAAATAAAAATTTTCAATTTCTCTGTACAGCATAGCTGGAATATATTTGTATCAGATTTAATTGCTTACCTGTTAAAGGATGGGGACTCGTTGTTTTTGAGGAAAAATATCACATTGATATTTAGTAATTTTCATTCCGAGTCAGTGGGTAAGCTCTTTAGCACAATCGGAAAACTTTTGGGTTGGAATCATAAGCTTTTCATCGAACTCCAAAATTTCACATTTGCCTATGCTAGTTTAACTGCTGATAATTATAGCGTAGACGAAGAGCCTTCTGCTCTGAAAATTGAACTCGATAATTTAAACAATCTTTTTATTTCTGGTAAGATAGAAAAAGTAATCCAAAAATGGGAGTCCTTTCGAGGTGAACAGAAAGAAAAAAAAATGCATAAAAGTTATCACGAAAAGGGTGATCTCTTAGAGCTTCTTCATCCTGGGATGAACTTGGATTTATTAAAGTCTGCTTATAAGCAATTGCCCATGCGAGATCTAGCAGTTTATAATGTAGCAGAGAGAGAGCATATTGTGTTTATATGGGAACAGGCATTTGAACAAGTGGTCTGGCAATTCGGAACATCCGAAAAGGAATCAGGTGAATTTGACGAGTTTCCTGGCGAGTTTGATTTATGGGTGATACGATCAATACCAAACCTTATCACCGAGGATATTGGAATAGATTTCTTTAATTGTTTTGCTGAGCCACTATTGAAATTTGGTTACACTACGCCAGACTGGATAGAAATTTATTGCGCAAGTATTTTTCATGCAAATCTAGACCATGTGGACCGTTATGATCGTTTTGTTCCGCAATGGCAACGTATAGTTGAGTTCTGTAAAAACCATAAAAACTGGACGCATCGAGGCAAAATGAGTCGATATCTTCCACTAAGTTTATTTTTTCTAGAGACGAAACGTATGGAAGTCTGGGACTATGATTATAGTGCATTTATCAATTTAACTGCTCCCCTATATAAGGAGTTCTTTACTAAGAAATGGACAGCCCCTTCAGTAGTTAAAGCATGTTGCTTATTTGTAAAGACCATCTCTGGAAGATCATTGCTTAAAATTGGTTTGCTTAGTGTTAATCTAGCTGTTAGATATTTCTTAGAACTTTCTAAGGTAACGATTCCAGAAGGTGCAGTTCGCAAACCTTTTTACGCTACAGCAGAGCTAGGTGCATTTTTAAGCCGAATCTGGGAAACAGATGAGTCTGAAATTAGGAGAGATGATACAATGTTTAAGAGCTACAAGGAACTTGTTGAATTTCTTGTTAGCCTACATGATCCTATTGGTATCGGACTACAAGAGATGCTTATTGAAAAATAAATCCATAAAGACCATAACGAATAAATAAAAAGAAACATTTTCTTTCATCTGAAAAAGATGAAGAAGTGATTAACCATAAACTATGGTCTTGTTTATGTGATAATAGAAATTATAAAATAGTGTGATTTGTATCTATAACCTAATACGCATACACATCATCTAGATCTTCGATGATATAGTCGGAAGTATGGATGGTCTCAATGGGATTATTGAAAAGTAAAAATGCCGGTATCGTTAAAGGAGATACACTATTGAGTTTTTGTTCTGTTAGCACAATAGTTTCTCGGATTTCAACCAACAAACGGCCTAAAACATTTTTGCCCTGAAGTTTGCCTTTTTCTATAGGTAAAGCTCCCCAAAATGGATCTTTAGTTGAATATTCTACAATCTGTTTTCCCGAGGTAGAGTTAAGAAGAGTCGAAAAGCCATCGTTATTTTGTATAAGTTTCACTTTGAGACACCACTTCATGATATCAACTTTAACTCTTTCCCAGTCTTGTCTTGTATATTTTTCGTATTTACGAGCAAGATTCTTTGCTTCCATCGGGTTCTCAATGGAGATAATATCTTCCTGCAATTTAGGGAAAAGCGGAAATCTACAACACTGATAAAGTATCTCTGTATTAGCGATGTTTATCTCATTAACAAACAGTGAATATCCTGAAGCCATATTTGACAATCCACCGTAAGCACCTGTCGTTTTGCTAAAAACTGCGCAGTCAGAAATGTTATATGTTTTTACCGTGATATTCATTTTCGAATACAAATTAACAATAAAAAATTAATTATTCTAAAATCTTACGTGGAAATAATGGCAACCAATTATGACCAGGGACTTCCCACCAATATACTAACGGACAATTGTTAGGGATATTACGCCATGTTAAGAAATGTGTCCCCAAACCAAATGTTTTGTAAGAGGGATTGATTAAACCCAAAGGACGTATGTTGGGTTTTATTTCTCCTCTAATCTGATTTATAATATCAATTCCTTTCTGTAGAATAACATTTTCGTATTTAATTCTGTTTTCTTTAGATGAGAAAAATTGCTCTTTTAGTGGCAAGGCGTCGTTTCGGTACGCATAATCTTCGTACTTGTCCGCTGGTAAATTGGCTAGATAACTTTGTACGTTGATAGGTTGACCATGAACGGGAAAGGCATGATTATAGGCTTGATTAGTAAACTTTGCATGGTTTTGTATTTCAATATTGTGCATCCAGATTAGTTTTCGACCGAGTATATCATTAAACTCCTTATTGAATCTGTATTTTTGAAAAGCGTGGCCCCATGTATGTACACAAAATAGGTTGACAGAGAGTCTGGCCTGATCGTTAAGTACTAAATCAATATATTTTTTGTCGCCGATGGAAGAATTTAACCAGTCAACAACCTGTCGGCCTAATGTACTACCGGTAGCTAGCACATCATCAAAATAGACAAAGTTTCTCTTTGGAAATGTACAATATTCTAAAGATGAAGTTTGCCAAGTTTCGTTTAAGACTTCTTCTAAAAGCTGTAGGATTGCCTGTTGACTTTTACCATCTTGTTGTATTTTCAAGAAGTCGGTATCACTTAAGAATTCGTGAATACCACGATAGCCATATCTATTTATCAACCAATTAATATGTTGCAATATGAATTGCTTCGCCCTGTCCTTGGGGATATACATTTGTGGTAATATGTGAGATAGTTCACTAAGTATAAACAAAGCATCGTCACCGAATTGGGATGCCCAAGCTATTATACTGTCGGGACTAATCTGTATACCATCTTCAGTGCGGTAATCTCTTATTAAATGATGTATACTAGCTGCAAATTTTTCGATCACTTTTGGTTAGGAAGAAAGTTAGTAATATTCTTTTGACTCTATAATAAATGGATTATATACTCTTCAACAACTTCTCCAAGTATTCTATCTTAGATTTTTCGGCTTCCAAAAGACGCTCGTAGAGCTTTTTATTTTCTTCTTGAGCTTCCATAAGTTTATCTAAGGGATTGAAAGTACAACCAGTCGCATAAATAGCACCATTATTGGAACTGCTATCGTGAAAACTGTTAAAGAAGTTAAAAACAGCCTCTTCGCTAAAATTCTCAATAGCTTCTGGGGTAACCCCTAATATTTCGGCTACTTGAGCCAACAAATCTGCCTCAATAGCAGCACTTTTCTCAATATTGGATACCGTCTGCTGACTTACGCCCAATTCAATAGCTAAAGCTTCCTGCTTCATACCCCGCAGTTCACGGATGCGGCTGATTTTTCTTCCTATATGGTTTGTAGTGTTGGTTGTACTCATAAGTCCAAAGTTAACAAATATTCAGCGTTCAAGATACGAAATATCTTCAGATGGTACAAAACAAGGATATCATTGTAGGATACAAAGACTATTGGTTTTATACAAGCTGTTCTGGTTCGGTACGTGGATGATGCTGTGTTCATTTGTATTAACCAAAATAAATTGATATGAAGAAGAAAAAGAAGACCAAAATCGTAACAGTAGATATGTATCACAAGTATGCTGAAATCGATGAAATGTATTCCAGTAAAGTTAGAGAGGTAAAATTGGATATCCCATCAAATCTCAGAATGTTGTGTGCTATTCTGGATGTCAAGGTCGAGAAACTGTTAAATGATTTTATGTGGATGGTAAGTTATTCCCATCATAATTCAGCTACACCTAAACAACGAAAAGCAGCAAAGAAGTTCTTTATCGGTTGCAAATATGGCCACCCGCTGTATACTAAAAAGCAGATCAAGCAGATGTTTGATGAACTAAAATCTGAGCGGAAAATTTATGAAACCATAGATGGCATGGATTACGAGGACAAGAAACTGTTTTGGAAAAATAATCATATGTATATGCAGCACTGGTTCAAACGTTGGTTTGAAAAGAATAGACATAAGGGGGATATTTCTATACTGGAAGAACACTAAATGAAAAAACATGAATGATTTTAACAACTTAATCGTACAAACTCGCTGTACGATTAAACTATCACATGGCGAACAACCGTCTTTCTCCATCGATGAAAGCGGAGAAAAAGCGAATTGGGTAAATATATCTATCCTCAGCGATCAATTAGTCGTATACACCAAGCCTGAATATTACGGTTATCTGTTGCTACACGATTATTATCCACAGATAACGATCACCTATAAAATCTTGACAGGATTGCAGATGCTGGATAAATGCTTTGTCCAATCATCAGAGACACTCACCCTACAAAATATGGGTATAGTCGTAAGAGAAGGCAATCTAAATATAACCGTAGACGCTTTTTCACTCGACTGTACCGTGATAAAAAGTGCTTATGCAAAACTGTCCGGCAAAACAATTTTCTCACGTGTCTTGGCGCATCAGCGAAGTGTTTATGATGGATCGGAACTGGAAGCGTCGGAAGGTAATGTGCATGTCCACGACGAAGCGAAGGCGTCTATATGGTTCGAAGAAGAGCTAGAGTTCGGACTGTACGGACGTAGTAAAATGGATTATCGTGGAAGCCCTAGTATGAAAATAATACAGGTAGATGAACAATGCACACTGAAAAATATTAGTACCCCTAAAACATGCCAGCAATGAACCATATCATATACGGTGACAACAGGATTTCCTATCTAAATAAAGAAGAAATATTAAATCCGTTTTTAATTCTCAACATTTTCAACGGCAAGGCGTCGGATGATGATGTACAGGAAGTATGCTGGACTCTATTTTCATCGGCGATAAGACCAGCATATTGGATGAAATTTGAAAGCCCTCTGTACATATACGAATGCTTTAAACAAATTGTAAGACTGATCGAGGCCGGTTATTTGATCATGCAAATCAGACCGAATTATGTCCAAAAAGTTAAGTTCGGATCTAGTGGTCTTAACCCGACAATCCGAGGGGATGATGAATTTACGGAAGCTTTAATTGAAAGCCGACAAGAAGCTTTCAAGTTGCTCACAAAAATCAATTCGCAAAATGGATTTTACCGTATAAAACTCGATCTATATGACTTGCTATTTGAAGGCCTGGAACCCGATTGCGTTGATTACTATTCGTCGCTCCATGAGTTTATCTATGACACCTATCAGGATATCAATAAAATAATCAGATCGCTGTTTGTCCTATCTTTAAGTGATACAGAAAGGTACATATCTGAGAGCGATATGACGATTTTAGAAAAATATGTAGAATTTGGAATAGATACGGATTCAAGTACCTTCGGCTATTCAGACACTATTTACGATATTTTTGAAAACGAACGTGCAAAGGATCTGATTAGTATAGCCGATCAAGCAACAATCCTAATAGGCGAAAGTAATTACTGGCAAACTCACAGGAATCCGGGAAATGTTCTTTACTACTTCCATGAATTTCTATTTATTATAGAATCTTTTCATGAATATATAACGGATACACCGGGAATGTCTGAATTGGCAAAGATGCAGTGGCAGATCCCTGTAGATAGAACAGAGATGATCCACAATCTTTCTGAAAAGCAGATTAAACGACCATTCAAATACATACTAAAGGCGTTTCGCGAAAAACCGTTAAGTGAATGGCGTTCAATTTTAGAGAACTGGAAACAAGCGGTTTTAAGCAATCATACTGATTCAAAAATTCTGAATGAAGCAAGGGATACCCATGAATTTATTGTAAAGCTGATTGAAATTGCCACTATACTTGAATACCAACCTGATTTTAACTGAATACGATCATGATAGAACTGACTAATAAAAACGATCAAAATGATTTAAGAGATATTATTTTGACACTGACTTCGAAGTATAAGGTTGACTACCTTTTCCTTCTGGAGCCCCTTTCTTCAGAGAAAGAAGAAAGGCTATATGAAATTGTTATCCTTTTGTCGAACAAAGAAACTCGATCGATAGGGGAAATTGATCCACAGATCACTGTTGATCTCCGGAAATACAAAAGCTTTCATCACGTAACATTTGTCTCCGCATCGGTAAAGGAGAAATTGGTACAGGGAAATATATTCTTGTTCCACGCATGTCATCCTAGCAAAATGCTATTTAAGAATCCATCGTGTTCGTTTCAGCTTTATCCGGAGGAATTTACCGCTAAGAAGAGTCTAATCGAGTTGCAGCGTTTCTTTGATAGAGAAAACTTTAAGATCACCGAATTTAAGGACGGATTTGATTTCTACCGGGACAAGGGGAACCTTTCCATGGCTGCTTTCATGTTACACCAAGTGTTTGAGCTTCGATATAGATGCATGGAAATCCTAACTTTGGGAAAAGAAAAGGCGAGCCATAATATCAGAAGCCACCACCGGTATTTAGGAAAGGCAACTGGGATGTTAAATATAATTTTCTCTGAGGTCAATGATAATGACGACCGTTTGCTATCACTCTTGAACGAGACCTATTGTGCAGTCCGTTATGAGGATGATTTTGAAATATCGCAAGAAGATATCAATACTTTGGAAAGCAAAATGAAGGCTTTATTAACCATTACTGAAAAACTTTTTCATGAATGCGTAGCAAGCTTCGAATCTGAATATATTTATAATATTGAGACAAAAAATATTACTGTACCACAGGCAGATGTTCAGTTGATGGAATTTCCGCAATATCCTTATCTAAAAGACATTCTCGAAAAAATACTATCTTTTTCGGACATTAAAGAAATCTACTTGATTTCTTTTCGTGAACAGCAATACAGACAGGATAATATGGAGCTTATCGGTGCGAGCAAAACAATAGTAGATTATGTATTATTACTTGTAAGCGAGACTGATATTAGAGAAGAGATATTACAACTACAAAACAGTTTGAACGGATCGCCATATTATTTTGTGCATTTATTAGGCCATAGTAAACTGGAGATTGAGGTAGATTTAAAGAAAAATAAATGGTTCTTTCAGCATGCTTTTCAAAGAGCAATATTGCTCTTCAAAGACGGAACCGGAATAAAATGGCCCACCATAAATAACACAGAACGTGTTATTAGCAAAAAGAGACTTGAGAAAATATGGCGTAATTGGGAAGAAAGATTTGAGCGGACAGAAGGTTTTCTTGAAAGCGCCAATACAATCGGGTGTGTGGAGAATATGTGCAGTAAAACCTTGATGTACAACCTGGCATTAGAGCAGACCTTCCTAGGATTGCTAGAATATTTTTACGATTATACACCCCAAAAATTTGCGCTTAGGAGTATTTTTCCCATCGTTGCCGGAATATGGGAATTTCCTCACGAAATATTCCCGAACAACACTTCTGAAGAAAAAAAACGATGGAAGATGCTAACGGGTATTTTAACAGATATGCGAGTTAAGACCAATATTGACTTAGACTGGAGCGAACTAAGCCTGATAGCAGAAAGATGCGTATTCTGCAATAAAGAGGCAAATAGGCTAGTTCAAGAACATTACGAAACATTAAAAGCAAAGTTTTCTGAGCAGGTTATTGAATTAGCTGATTAGAATTAGAGAGTTGATCTATTGGGCATGGATAATTTTGTAATTAGAGATTTATTCCATGCCCAATATTCATTTCCTCTTATCCTTCACTTCCTTATCAAAGCTGATCAGATTGACCATTTCCCGTAGACGTGAACGTAGGCGATTGCCATAAGTCTGCTCGAGCTCAGTAGCGGAGAGATTGGTCGTAATATGCGAAACCAATTTCTTTGACACAAACAGATCGTATCGCGACAGTAGCACCTCGGCCATGACATTGCATTCATTACCAAAATACTTGATATTGTTTTCGGTACCGAGATCATCAAAACAGAAGTTTTTGTACTCGGCGTCGTACAATTTCCCACGGCTGTAACGGTGGATAACCTCATAACCGTCTTGTATAAATTCAAACGTAACATCCCGTGTGCTCTTCATGATATAACGGTTTGTATTCCCGGTTAGATAACGCAGCAAGTTCATCAGTGTGGTTTTACCGCAGCCTATTGGGCCGGTCAACATAATTCCTTTTTCAAGATCAACCCGTAGCTTGTCACATACCTCTTCGTCACGGAGAAAGTAAGCCGCCAGTTGAAGCAATATACTTTGATCATCTGTACATAAGGCGAACCTACTTCCATACAGTTCTTTGCCCTTCTGATCAATAAACTGGAAAACCTTGCTGTAATCATAATGGTTCGAAATAATCTTTTCGGGTACTGGTGTGGAGCTGTTGCGCGCGGTTTGACTTTCCATAGGTTGCAGATTTGGTGAAATTGATACTATTACTTATCCAGTTTTTGGCGGAAGCCTTCCAGTCTTTCATCGGACTCTTACCACCAACGAGCCAGCCATTGGCCGTATAGTGATTCATGAACCTGTGAGCCTCCTGGACAGTGGATTGATTCGCTGAGAAAAATCCTTCTACTAATTCCGGAAGTGGTGGGATTGTTTTTTCATTCGAGAATAATTTTTTCTTTATCGCTCTCATGGAACCTCCATTTTCGTTGCTTTTTGCTTTTGATACTGTCATCTCGGAGGTTTCTTTTTGCGCGGAACCTTTTTCTTTTTTCGGGAACAGTAGCACACCTTGATTTAAACAAGCAGATTTTTGATTTTTCTCTTTCTTTTTATCTATCGATAGATCACTAGTATTATCATGGATAATACTAGTACTATATAGTTTATTATATGGCTCGTTTATTGGTCTTGTGGACAGGATTTGAACGGGTTCATTGTTTAGTGTGCTCTTTGCTGGCTTTTCAGGAAAAAATGTGATAGTGCTTCCTTTGTATGGATTGTATGATGGCCGATAGTCGATATAGTCATGCTTATGCAGATAAGCCATTGCCTTGTGATAAGTCGCTTTGGAGTTGATCTTTGCTAGACGCATAGCGTCGTCCCGGATGATCTGTATCTGTTTGGCAAATCGTGCCTGGTTCCAGAGCTGGAAGAGCGCCATGAAAAGACTGAGGTGCGTGGCGGAAAAATCGGTGTCCGCCTGCGCCTTATTGAAAAAGTGTGTCAGTTGTTTGATGTAGTTCATGTTGCGGAATTTTGATGTAAAAGAAACTAATTGTGTTTGTTACCGCCTTCCTCCAGCAACTTTTCAATTTCTGCAAGGGAGTAATAGATGGTGTTTCCGAACTTCTTGAACGGAATAGTTCCGTTGATGCGGTAGTTTTGTAAAGTGCCAGGGGATATCTGCAGCATCTTGGTCACTTCTCTGGTCTTTAACCATTTTTTCGGTTGTTGCATTTTGTTGAATAACAGTGTTTGGAGTTCGCTGAGCAACTCATGCTTAAACTTCATGAGATCTTCTTTGGTAATAATTTCTACTGCCATGATATTTATAGATTGGTGAGCAGCAAAATTCCATATTAAACAAGACTATTTTTCACAACTTGTTAACAAGTTGTGAAAAATAATTACATAAACAATTCATTGTCAGTCTCTTTAATTCGCCTGATTAGATTCTCTTTGAGGCTATCCAAGAGTTTGGTTTTGTTAATCTTGCGCGCCCGGATATCATAGAACACGCGGTTATATTGACCAAGCTCCACATTAAAAACCTGCTGGAAGTAATCGGCAATCTCCTTGATATCCGCTTTGCCATTATTAAATGTTCCTGATGCATGCAGCGCATAGATCAGTTCGATCAGATCAGTCTTCGATATGGTCCATTGTAATACGGGAGCTGGCAGGACTGCTTGTGGTTTCTTTTTGCTTCCCGCAGCATAGCCTTTGATCTTTTTCTTGAGGTAGTGCCGCAACATTTCAAATGCTTCCATCTTGGCGAATATATGTACAGTAGGTGTATTGTTTCGCTGGTCAATATCCAGGATAAAAGATCCTGCCGGCACAAATAGGTCGTGGTCGATCCGTCGAAAAAACTGATTGTCTAACTGGCTTAGGTTAGCTTTGTAATAGTTATAGAAAAACTGCTGTTTTCGTAGTTTCTTTTTGATTTTATAGAGTGTGTTGAGATAATATTGCTTTAGCTTTTTCTTACGTAGGGGAGGCTTCTTCAGTTCGATCTTCTGCACCAGCGTGTAATATTGGATCAATGCCAATAAATGGCATTTGATATTCTTGAAATAGAATATCTCTTCATCAGGAGTAATGCTTTTGTCCTGCTCGAATCTATCTTTCACGACCTGTAGCCGATCAGAAATATACCTAATCATCAGTTCGGTGATTTTGGAATAGTCATGCGCATTCGTTTGTTCGATGTCTGCAACATAGTGTTTGATTTCTTCGTTGATCGTTAGTAGAATTTTATGCATAGTTTGGTTTTGAATGGTGATCTATATCTGAATAAGATATAAAAGATATTCGCACGTTCTGTTATCAAAAGAGCTCTGGTGGCTATCCAATTTTCTTGTCCGAGTGGGTTTGTTTCATACCACCTTGTAGTATTGTCTTAAGATTTTGCATATCGTTTGCTACTTTTCGATCAGTGATTTTTGCATAATGCTGTGTGGTACGGATACTTTTGTGTCCAAGCATTTTAGATACAGTTTCAATGGGTACTCCATTGGAAAGGGTGACCGTTGTGGCAAATGTATGTCGTGCAGAATGGTAGGTGAGTTCTTTTTTAATTCCACAGATGTCAGCTATTTCTTTGAGATAGGCATTCATTTTCTGATTGCTAAGTATAGGCATTAGGGTGTTTTCATTTCCGCTTTTTGGGTGATCTGCATATTTGTTAATAATATATTGAGCGTTATCTAATAGCGGTATTTTAGAAGGACTATCGGTTTTTTGCCGGTGTGTGCTAATCCATAATTGTCCATCGATCCCTTTTACCAGATTGGCTTCAGTGAGTTGCTTGACGTCAATATAAGCCAATCCGGTATAACAGGAGAAGAGAAAAATATCTCTAACGAGTTCTAATCGTTCAATGCTGAATGTTTTGTCTATAAGCTTTTGTAACTCTTCTTGGGTGAGGACTTCACGTTCGACTTCCTGCAGCTTAGTTTTGTAGTGAAGAAATGGGTCTTGGATTATCCAGCCGTTGGCAATACAGATGCGGATTATTTTCTTGAAGTTTTTGATGTACTTGACGGTGGTATTGTTGCTGCAGTTTCTTTCGGTGCGCAAATAGAAATCGTAATCTGCAATAAAGGTATGGTTGATTTTATGGAGTGCAATATCTTGGATACCATATTGGTGTTGTATAAAGTCCTGGGTATGCTTGAGTGATACTTGATAGCGTTCGTATGTGCCTGCGGAGTACTCTACACCGATGAGGGATTTTACTCTTTTGTTGTGGTCCTGGAATATGGGAATCAGTGTCCTTTCCTTTTCTGACTTCTTTCCGAGGTAGGCACTCATGAATTTTTCTAATGTGATTGGCTCTTCCTGATACTCGAGAATGATCTGGGTTTGGTTGACTTTGCTTTTAATGGTTTCAAGGTAGCTGTTTATTGTACGGGCTTCCTCGCTGCTGCCTTTCATTTTCATCGTTTTCGGGTCCCATTGCTTAGGATTGATAAATTTCTTGGAGGAAAACTCAGTTCTCTTGCCATCGATAGTTATCCGGACATACAAGGGGTGTAGGCCTGCGGCGTTGGCTTTTGCCGCCCGGGCATAGATATGAAGGGCAAGATTTACTTTCATGGTGGTGGTGCTTTATTTCATTATTCAATTTATTTCTTACTTGGTTTGCTGTCAAGATGTTCATCTGATAGCAAGGTGTGTATAGGTGCAAACCTGTACATTTTAGCGAGACCCTAGAAGACCAATTTTTAGGGTCTCGCTGGGGTCTCGCACGAAATAGGAAATCTGAAATATGTTGGAAGGCTTATAAAAACAAAAACCCTATAAATACTGCTATTTATAGGGTTTTGATATTAAATATTTTAATTGATGCGGAGAGTGAGGGATTCGAACCCCCGAACCTGTGACAGTTAACGGTTTTCAAGACCGCCGCATTCGACCACTCTGCCAACTCTCCGCGACAAAAGTAGAAATTCTGTATAGATTTGCAAAACTTATTTTTGCAACAATGTCTTATGGTTTGAAAATGAGCTAGATTATTTTTAAAATGCTATGCCGGAATAATCTCATGGCAGTGCTTTTTAATATTGGCCGCTATTTTATCAATCGGCAGGTCGTCCTGATCTACACCAAAGGGCTCTTCGATTGATTCTCCAATCAATTCAAGCGATGCTAATACATAAAGGATAAACGGAACAGCAACAATGACAAAATACCCGATCGAAAAAACATAACCTACTGGTAGCGTCATTGTATAGAAGATGACGAACTTCTTAATAAATGCACTATAAGCCAATGGAATTGGGGTGTTCTTGATACGCTCACACGCACCACATACATTGGTCATCGACACAATCTCTTCGTTGAGTATAATCAATTGATCCCCACTGATAATCCCTTCTTTGTAAAGGTGGTTTATCTTTTGAAAAATCATATTGGAGACTTGATTTGGTCCATGCTTTTTACTGTCCAAAGATTTAAGCTCAGGATGTTCGTTTTCATCAAGCATAAATTTGGTGTAGTCGGAACGCAAAAATTCATACAAGGTTTCTGCAAAAAGCGGAATACTTTTTCGAAAGAAACTGCGGTTGACTTTATCACTATCATCCAGAATCGCGTTGAGTTTATAAGCGAAAGCGCGACTTACATTGGTCAACATTCCCCATTGCTTGCGTGCTTCCCACCAGCGATCGTAAGCAGTGTTTGTTCTAAATACCAACAATAGTGAGATCACAAAACCCAAGAGGTTATGGACAATGGTAATATTCTTCACCCAGCTTCTTTCGTTTAACTTGAGGTATTCTAATTCAAGATAGGCAATAGCCCAAGAATAGAAAGCAATGAAAACAAGAAAAGGTAACAACTTTTTAAAAGTGTCTGACTTATGTAATTTGAAAGTTGCTGATAGCCAATCTTTAGGGTTGTATACGATCATATACAAAAATATAAATTGTTACGAAAACTTTGCGAGTTAATTGTGATTCCCGTAACTTCATCATCGTATGGCGCAACAACAACCAAAACGAGCAAAAGCCGGTCGGAGGAACCAGCAGTCAAGTCAGACCAAATGGATCTGGATGGTGGCGGTCATGTTGGCGTTCTTTCTATGTCTTGTTGCATGGCACTATAAGGCCGGAATAATGTATTACTTCCGTGTGGCAACCTCCAAAAATAAGTCCTTAACGAGGGAAGCGAAATACGATATCCGCAATATTGAAATCATGAGTAAGCACGATGATAAGGTATTTGGTATTGATGTTTCGACCTATCAGGAAGATATCGACTGGCAAAAAGTGAACACGATCAACGATCAATTTCCTATTGATTTTGTATTTATTCGGGCCACGATGGGGGAAAAGGGAGTGGATGATAAGTTTAACCGAAATTGGTCTAAAATCCATAATCGGGCGATCTTACGAGGTGCATACCATTATTTTCGACCAAATGAAAATTCGGTTAAGCAAGCTAAAAATTTTATCCGTAAGGTTCGGCTCCATCCAGGGGATCTTCCTCCCGTACTGGATATCGAAGAGCATCCAAAACAACAATCGATGGACAGCTTAAAAGTGGGATTGAAACGTTGGCTAGAAGAAGTGGAGGGGCATTATAAAGTCAAACCAATTCTGTATTCTGGAGATAAATTCTACAGTGATTTTTTAGAAAAGGAATTCGCAAACTATATCCTCTGGATCGCGAATTATAATTTTTGGATCGAAAACCCTAAAGAACATTGGACATTTTGGCAATTCTCAGAAAAGGGCTCGGTGACTGGTATACGAGGAAATGTCGATTTAAATATTTATAATGGTAAGATAACGGAATTAGAAAAATTGCTTATTCCCTTTAAATAGTAAAATTAGATGAATAGAATTTTAGTGGTCATACTTCTAGGGACCATCTTTATATGGACTGATTCATTGTCCGCTGATATGGGATTAGGGCTGCAACCGAGAGCATCTTTTTGTAGCGTAGTGGACTTACCATCGCTCTCTCTGAAACAATTTAAAAAGTTGCGCGAGCAGGTTGATGTGATAGTTTTGGATACACGATCGGGCGATGAGTTCTTAAAAGGTTTTATTCCAGGGGCGATCAACATTGGTCTTAAAGGACCATTTGATACTTTTTTGCAGCAGGTCATTCCGGATAAAAATCAGAAACTTTTGCTTGTGGTTGAAGAGCAGGATCGTGTGACCCTGAGCGAACGTCTAGCGCAACTGGGGTATTCGGCAGCAATAGGTGTATTGGATGGCGGTATAGCACGTTGGAAAGACCAAGAACCTATGGATTCGGTGGTTAACCTGTCGGCGCAGGACTTTCGAGAAAGATCAGATCTAGGTCATATTGTAGACATACGGACAGCGAAAGAATTTGATAAAGGACATATTGACAATGCAATGAACATTCCATTGGTAGATTTCGCTAATTTTGGTAACACGCTAGAAAGAGACAATGGACAGCTCTATGTGCATTGTCAATCAGGTTATCGCAGTGCGATTGCCGTGTCAATTTTGCGTGCAAAAGGATTTAAAAATGTGTGCAATATTCAGGGTGGATATAAGGCAATGAAAGATGAAATAAAGGAGAATTAATAATGGCAACTTTTGACCAGATTATTCAATCAAATTCACTGGTTTTAGTGGATTTTTTTGCAACGTGGTGCGGTCCATGCCAAACAATGGCGCCGGTGTTACAGGATGTAAAGGAATTTTATCAAGAGGATCTTTCCATCATAAAGATCGATGTGGATAAAAATCCAAAAATCGCTTCCATTTATAAAGTAAGTGGTGTACCTACATTTATATTATTTAAGAATGGTCAACAAGTGTGGCGCCAGAGTGGGATGATCCCAAAGATGGAATTACATAAGTTGATAGATCAAGCGAAGTAATCTATAGGCAAAACATAAGGCGTTCAATTTTAATTGAACGCCTTATGTTTTTAATGATTTTCTGGTTTTAATAGGTAGTGTTATATCGCACTAAATACTAAAACTCATCGTCATCGTCGAAGTCATCTAATCCTTCAATTTCAGGGATTTCGAAATCATCGTTATCGAAATCATCATCATCGTCATCAGGTCCATTGAAAGATGCGAATTTTACTTCTTCAAGATCTTCGGTAGCTAATATTGCCGTGTTCATAAAATAATACTTTATTGTTCCTTATTCAATGTTGTAAAATTAGAGAAGAAAACTATTTTTTAAAACTTTTTTTAAAAAAAATATCACCCTTTATTTTTCTGTTAATCAGTGTGTTGAATTGTTTTTTGAAAATAAAAATTTATTTTATTTTATTTACTCATTTGTTTCGCCAATTGCGTTGTCTTCCGTGACGATATCTTTTAGTTGTGGAAGGTCGCGAACACCGTTGATTCCAAAATGATCCATAAACTGTTGGCTGGTCGCATACAAAAGTGGTTTACCAATTGTATCGGCTTTTCCAGCTATTTTGATTAGTTTCTTTTCCAAAAGTCTTTGGATAGAATAATCACAGCTCACGCCTCTGATCTGTTCAACTTCCAGCTTTGTGATCGGCTGTCTATAGGCGATAATGGCAAGTGTTTCCAGTGCCGATTGACTGAGTTTACGTTTGTTGTTGTGATTTTGTAATTGCTGTATCGCTTCATGATAAATTGCTTTGGTCAGAAACTGGTAGGAATTATTAATGTACCGTAACTCCAAAACATGCTCCTCATCTTGATATTTATCCTCGATCTTTTTAATCAATTCGCGCAGCTCTTCTCGAGATACTTCAATAGCCAAAGCTTCTTGCAGGATCTGTTTGATATCCGGAAGATCTATACCTTCTGCAGAAGCAAAAATAATTGCTTCAATATTTCTAATGACGTCTTTCAATGTAGGGTATTAATAATTAATAACTTGTTCAACCATGTGCGCTGGTAACTCTCTGAAATCATACTTTTGTGTCCTTAATTGTGGAGCAAAGCCTGCTTCCAAAATTGCCTCTTGGATTGATTTAGACGTGAATCGATGAGGAGCTCCCGCTGCCGAAACGACATTTTCTTCAATCATAATGGACCCAAAATCGTTGGCACCAGCATGTAGGCATAATTGGGCCGTACGTTTTCCAACAGTAAGCCAAGAAGCTTGAATATTTTTGATATTAGGCAGCATGATCCGACTCAAAGCAATCATACGGATATATTCTTCACCGGTAACGTCATTGGTAATGCCGCGAAGCCTTTTCAATAATGTGCCATCATCTTGGAAAGGCCAGGGAATGAAGGCGATAAAGCCATAGGAATCCTTCGGTTTTTCATCTTGTACTTCTCTGATCCAAACCAGATGCTCAAAACGTTCCTCTATGGTTTCAATATGGCCAAACATCATCGTAGCCGAAGTAGGCAGATTTATTTTGTGTGCAGCACGCATGACATCAAGCCATTCCTTACCGCCACATTTTCCTTTGGATATCAGACGACGGACCCGGTCATTTAGGATTTCAGCCCCAGCTCCGGGTAGGGAATCTAATCCTGCCTCTTTGAGCTGAGTCAATACGTCAATATGGCTCATATTCTCCAATTTGGAGATATGGGCGATTTCGGGCGGTCCGAGTGAATGTAGTTTTAGCGTAGGATAGAGTTCCTTCAACTGTTTGTATAGATTTTTATAAAATTCAATACCCAAATCAGGATGGTGTCCTCCCTGTAGCAAGAGCTGATCGCCGCCATATTTAAAGGTTTCTTCGATCTTTTGCTTGTAGCTCTCGATATCAGTGATATAACTGTCTTCGTGACCGGGACGTCGGAAGAAATTGCAAAACTTGCAATTTGCAACACAGACGTTAGTCGTATTCACATTCCTGTCAATCTGCCAAGTTACCTTGCCATGTGGTACTTGTATCTTACGCAATTCATTGGCTACGAAAGTCAAATCAGCTGTAGGTGCATTTTGATATAAAAAAACACCTTCTTCCTTGGAAAGGAACTCAAATCGGAGCGCCCGTTCTAATAAACTACTTACATTCATCAAAACAAATATAAGTACCTTTTAGCGTATTTAAATGGATTTGGCGAATATTTGACATTCAGGCTTAATAGTGAAGCTGAAGTTGATTGAAGAAACTATTGGGTTCTCTTTTGTAACAAAAATATAGCTAAACCGCTTAGTGTATTAATTACAATAACTTGATTTATAGTGCTTTGTAATTTAAATAAAAATTTTCTTTTTTTTTACATTTATTATTCTTTACATTTATTTAACAGAATTTAACATTTCTGTGGATAACCAAACTAAGAGAAAAAATGATAACCAAAAGAGCTCACAGCTGGTGACGATGCATATTGTTTCCACTGGAGTCGAATGACCAACAACTTAAAAACCAATATCAACTAATACAAACAGGCAAATAAGCATAAAATTTTTTTAAACCACCTATTTATAAAATTATGATGAAAAAAACGGACCAAAAATGCTGTTTTGATCTCCTATTGGGCCAAAAGTTCAATAAGAGTTTTCTGCTGATGAGTTCTCTTCTCATTACAGGAGGAATGACCGCTCAAGTGTCAGCCAATGGAGTTGTTGCCCATGGCCGAGTTGAAGTCGTTTCGTTAACGAAAACTAAAGGGTTGCAAGAAATACCCATTAAAGGCGTAGTGAAAGATGCTACTACAGGTCAAGCTATCACGGGTGTCTCCGTGAAAATCAAGGGAACGAACAAGGGTACATCGACAGACGCGGATGGTGCATTTACGATCCAGGGAAAGGTCGGTGATGTGTTGGTAGTGAGTTACATCGGTTACTCGAGCTCCGAAGTCACAGTCACGGGAAAGGCTGATTTGACAATTTCGTTAAATTCTGCAGAAGATGCTCTCGAAGAAGTTGTTGTAACGGGTTACTCCGCTCAACGAAAGAAAGATTTGACTGGTGCTGTTGCTGTTGTTAACGTTAAAGAGCTTAAAACTACACCTGCTGCCAGTGCTGTTGAATCATTACAAGGACGAGCGACAGGGGTTCAGATTGTCGTGGATGGCGCGCCAGGATCAACTCCACAAATTAAGATTCGGGGTTATAGTACAATTAACAACAATGAACCGCTTTATATTATCGATGGTGTTCCTTATGAAGGAAAGTTAAGCTGGCTTAATCAAAGTGATATAGAATCCATGCAGGTGCTGAAAGATGCTTCCGCAGCTTCTATTTATGGTTCACGGGCGAACAACGGTGTTGTTATCATTACCACAAAGATCGGAAAGGAAGGAAAACCTCAATTTAACCTTGATTCATATTATGGTGTACAAGTACCTAATAGCTCACGCTTTCCAAAAATGTTGTCTCCACAACAAACGTTGGATATCGAAAATAGACTGAACGGTGAAAATAAAAAATTACCTGATTATCTGATAAACGGTCCTAAGGTAGGGGGAAAAGACCTGATTACTGATGCTGATATCGACATGTCAAAGTATAAGTATGACGCAAGTAGTCGCGCTGATTTTTTCCAGATAACAAAAGCAAATAAAGCGGGTACCAATTGGTTTGACGCATTGTCCCAAAACGCGCCGACACAATCACATCAATTAAGTGTGCTTGGTGGAGGTGAGAATGCTTCATATGCGATTTCTGGAGGTTATCTTAAGCAGAAAGGTACTATTATCCATACGGGCTTTGAAAAATATAATCTTCGCTCAAATACACGGTTTTCCGCCTTCAATAATAAGTTGCGTTTCGGAGAAAACATGCAATATAGTTTTACGGAAGGTTTTGGGGTAGGGGTAAATACCAATACAGCGGGTGACTACATTGGCGAAGGAAGTGCACTTGGTTTTGCTTATCGTATCCATAATATTATCCCAGTATATGATATGGGCGGAAATTTTGCTGGCTCTGTTGGGGGACAATTTGGTAACGGAGAAAACCCTGTTGCTATTGCATATCGTGCAAAAGACAATAAGAACAAAAGCAATATGTTTTTCGGAAACGTATTTGGTGAGTATGATATTTTCTCTGGACTAACTTTTCGTAGTAGTTTTGGTATGAAGTATGAAAACTATAACGGTATTTCATATACTTACCCGAACCCAGAATTTACGGAAGGAAGTTTCAATAATGGAATTAATGAATTCTTTGGCTTAAATAAAGAATGGACCTGGACCAATACATTAAATTATAAGGCAACATTTGAAGATCACACTTTAGCTATTTTAGCTGGTACAGAGGCAATCCAAAATAGAAATAGACAGATCAGGGGTAAAGGAAATGGGTTCTTTACGATGTCGACCCTTGATTACCTTTATTTGGATGCAGCATCAACGGGACGTGTGAGTGAAGGTGGTGGATCTGTAGGTTCATTATTCTCTATTTTTGGAAAAGTTGACTATTCGTTCAAAGACAGGTATATCTTAAGCGCTACTGTACGCCGGGATGGATCATCTAATTTTGGTCCGAACAATAAGTACGGAACTTTTCCTGGCGCCAGTGCGGCTTGGCGCTTGTCACAAGAGGAATTCATGAAAAATATATCATGGCTTTCTGATCTGAAAATCAGGGCTGGTTATGGGGTTACGGGTAATCAACGTATCCCTGCCAATCAATATTTAGATCGTTATCAGGTTGCGGTCAATTCGTCATCCTACCCAATTGACGGAAGCCTGACATCAGGAATGTGGCATAATGCCTATAGCAATCCGGATGTAAAATGGGAACAGGTGTCTGCGTTGAACCTTGGTTTAGATTTTACCTTATTGCAAGGTGATTTCGATGGATCCTTTGATTGGTACAATAAAAAGACGAAAGATATGTTGTATCTGCTTCCTTTACCAGCGGTTGCCGCTGGACGCGCCGGGTCACCATATGTCAATATTGGAGATATGCAAAATAAGGGGATAGAATTATCCTTAAATTACCATTATGGTAGACGTCAGCAGAGTGCATTTACTTTGGATGTTTCTGGTACTATTTCACGCAATGTGAATAAGATCGTATCATTGGCACCGTCCGTAAGTCAACAGGTGTACGGAAGCTTTAGAAGTATGGAAACTTCCATACTTAAACCAGGCGAAGCTATAGGTGCATTCTACGGTTATAATGTAATCGGAATCTATTCTGAAGCGGATATGGCCAATACAGCTGTTGCTAAGTACGAAGATGGGAAGTCAAGGGCCGGAGCGCTTAAATTTGAGGATGTTAATGGTGATGGTAAAATAGATGCTGCAGACCGTACGATAATTGGAAGTCCTCATCCTGATTTTGTCTATTCATTCAACATCAATGCAGGTTATAAGAATTTTGATTTTATGGCTTATTTCTATGGTTCAAAAGGAAACCAAAACTATGAAGCTACAAGATATTTCACTGATTTTGGCGTGTTTAGAGGACAGAAAAGTGAACGTGTATTGGATGCATGGGACCAAAAGACAAATCCTTCAAGTATGATACCTTCTCAGGTAAACAATGCCTCAGCTTATGAATATGCTTCTTCAAGTTATTATGTTCAAGACGCAAGTTTCTTAAAGTTAAAAAACCTTCAAGTCGGGTATAATTTTAATACAAATAAGGTTTTTGGCAATAATACAAGTATATCGAAATTGAGAGCTTATATAGGAGTTACGAATTTATTCACCATTACGAAATATCAAGGTCTAGATCCTGAAGTGAGTGCTACGCCATCAACGTATTCCGCATTGGGTGTTGACTTTGGCGTATATCCTCAGGCGCGTCAGTACATGCTAGGTGTGAGTCTTGGATTTTAGAAATGGAACGATTAAGATAAAATTTGATTGAAATGAAAAAAAGAAATATAATTACAGTTCTAGGTATATCATTGATGTTATTGAGCTCATGTGGCAAGTCTTTTCTAGAAAGGGATCCACAGGCCGAGTTGCCTGAGTCACAGATCATCAATGCAAAGGGGGTCGAAGCGTCATTGATAGGTGCTTATGGAATCCTGAATGGCAATGTGAACGGCACTTGGGGAAACTATTCTTCAGCTCCGAGTCAATGGCTGTTTGGTGAAGTAGCTGCAGATAATGCACATAAAGGCTCTGAAGCGACCGATCAGCCTAATATGAATATGATCGAATTTCATACGCCAAATAGCTCCAATGATAATCTGAGCCAAATGTGGGAAGTTTATTACGAAGGGGTATTACGTGCCAATAATACGTTGCGCATTCTGAAAATGGATCAGGCTAGTGGAAAAACGGTTACTGCCGCGCGAGCCAAAGAAATAGAAGCCGAGGCAAAAGTGTTACGCGCACATTATTACTTCTTTCTGTGGCGAGTGTTTAAAAATCTGGCTTATGTCGACGAAAACACTCCACTTGATGAGGCGAAAACAAAGCCAAACACTGACGATGTAATGCCCAAAATTATCGATGACCTGAAATTTGGAATTGATAACCTGCCAGCGGAAAAAATAAATAAACAATCAGGACGCATGGATAAAGGCATCGCGCAGGCTTACCTGGGTAAAGTGTACTTATACCAAAAAAAGTATGCTGATGCATTAGTATTATTTAAAGCTGTCATCGGAAGTAAGGATATTCGTACCATGCCTTATCAAAATAACTTCGATGTACTTACAAAAGACGGCCCAGAAGCACTTTTAGTATCAAAGCATGTTATTAATCCGGATGGAAGCGGTGACAATGCCAATGTTGGGGATATGTTGTCGGGATTGAACGGAAATAATCCAGTAGGCTGTTGCGGATTTTATCAACCAACGATTGATTTGGTGAACGCTTATAAAGTAGACGCAAAAGGTTTACCGTTGTTAGATACCTATCGCAATAATCCCTATAAGTCTGACTTTGGTTTGTCTGCTGCAGATAAAGAAAAATATAAATTAGATGTGACTTTGCATTTTGATCCTCGTTTGGATTATACGGTAGGTCGTAGAGGTGTACATTTCTATGATTATGGTGTAATGCCCGGAGATGCCTGGATCCGTGAAGTAGGTTCAGCCGGACCTTTTGTAGGAATAAAAACGATGATCCCAAAAAGCCTACACAGCGGCCATACAGCGGCAGGAGCGGCATATATAACTGATTTGGATGTAAATATTATCCGCTTAGCTGATGTTATTCTTATGGCCGCAGAATGTGAGGTTGAACTTGGGGATTTAGATGGTGCTTTAAAATCTGTAAACGCCATTCGTGAAAGGGCGTCCAAGTTGCCTCCAAAACTGACAGGTGACAATGTTCCTGCAGCAGTTTATGACGTAAAACCTTATCCGTCTTTTCCAGATCAAAATTTTGCACGTAAGGCTGTGCGTTTTGAACGTCGCCTTGAACTAGCGATGGAGGGGCACCGATTCTATGATTTAGTAAGATGGGGCCAAGCAAAAACTGTTTTGGAAAGTTACGCTGATTTTGAGGGAGGTTTTATGGCGCGGTATAAAGGTTTAAACTTTAAGCCTCAAAATGAATATCTGCCAATTCCACAAACTCAAATTGATCGAAGTGGTGGCGCCTTAAAACAAAACCCAGGCTACTAATAGTTGATATAAATAATGCAAAAGGAGGAAATAATTCCTCCTTTTGCCGTTTTTAGCAATTTGTATCTGAATTTTGGCAATAGGAGAAAAGGAGTTGCTGCTCTTTTTTGTATGTTTGAACCAATGAAAAAATTTCTGCGCGCGATATTACTGCTTTGGCTTGTTCTATTTTCTACCCGCATAGTAAAGTCACAAGATTTTGAAGACGTCTACCGGATGCTTCAGGAATCCAAAATATTGAATGATCATTTTTATGGATTTTCATTATATGATTTAACGGCAAATAAGTTTGTCATGGATGTCAATGGCAATAAACATTTTACGCCAGCTTCGAATACGAAAATGTACACGACTTATGCGGCACTGGAGCTTTTGGGAGACTCCATACCCGGGTTGGAATATGTCGAACGCGGGGATTCTTTATTGATCTGGGGTACTGGGGATCCAACTTTTTTGCATAATCGGCTGGATACACGGGTGGTGTTTAACTTTTTGAAAAAAACGAATAAGACCATCTACGTGGTGCCGGGGACGATGAAAAATAAGTTCTATGCCCATGGTTGGGCTATGGAAGATTTTGAGGCATACTATCAGCCTGAAATAAGTACCTTTCCGATCTATGGAAATGTGGTTACTTTTCGTCAAAAGGGATACAATCATTTAGATACTTCTCCAACAAGTTTTCAAAAGGATCTGGATTTTTTACCTGAGCCTAATGCTGGTGATTTTCAGCTTTCACGCTCATTTCGGGGCAATTCTTTCTGGATGTCAAAACGTCCTGTACCAAATGATTACGTCAATGAGGTGCCATTTATCTATTCGGATAGTTTATTTGTGAAACTATTGTCAGATACCTTAGGTAAGAAGGTGGGGTTACTAAATTATAAAAAACCAAATGATACAAAAATAGTGTACTCCGGAGAGACCAAAAACCTTATTCGCGAAATGATGTTGCCAAGTGATAATTTTATTGCTGAGCAATTTTTGATGATGTGCTCGTGGAAACAATTTGGCCAGTTCGATACCTATCTGGTTCGGGACTGGATGAAAAATAAGGTCTATACCTTTTTTTCGGATGAAGTAGCGATTTTCGATGGGTCGGGATTATCTTCGTATAACAAAGTCACGCCACAGAATAATATTGATCTTCTGGTTCTCTTGAAGAATAAGATACCTGATGAGCAGCTGCGTTTTCGAATGTTTCCCGCAGGTGGAGTGGATGGTACATTGAAACGAACCTACAGTAAAGACCAAGGTGTACCTTTTGTATTCGCAAAAACCGGAACGATCACGTCAGTGTATAATCAGAGTGGTTATCTGATCACAAGATCTGGGCGCCGGCTTGCTTTCTCTTTTATGAATAATAATTATATTGATGATCGAGCAGCCGCAATTCGTAAAGAAATGGCTAAAATAATTACTTATATTCGTCAAACTTATTAAGCCAATTTAAATGGAAGCAATTGCAAAAAACAATAAAAAACTGATTCGTTCCTGGGCGATGTTTGATTGGGCCAATTCCGCTTACAACCTTGTTATTACCTCCACTATTTTTCCGGTATACTATACCGCAATAACGACGACAAAAGAGCATGGGGATGTGGTTAATTTCTTTGGTTTCGAGATTGTCAATACAGCGCTTTCCAATTTTGCATTGGCTGCCGCCTATCTATTGATGTCATTTTCTTTGCCTTTTATATCATCTTATGCGGATGCGAAAGGGTTGAAAAAACAAATCATGAAATTCTTTACCTATGTTGGTGCAATTGCGTGCATGTGTCTGTTTTTCTTTAAGCTCGAAACGTTGGAAATCGGTATTATCTGTTTCGCTTTGGCTGCAATGGGCTACATTGGGGGGGTGTTGTTCAATAATTCCTATTTGCCGCTGTTGGCGACTGTAGATCAACAAGACCGTGTAAGCGCGCAGGGATTTGCTTTTGGTTATATCGGTTGTGTGACTTTACAGATACTTTGTTTTATTGTGGTCTTAAAACCGGACTGGTTTGGTATTACCGATCCATCTTTACCAGCGCGCATATCTTTTCTGATGGTGGGACTATGGTGGTTGGGATTCTCCATGATCCCATTTAAATATTTGCCTAAGATAGAAGCTACTGGCAATAATGTTGGTAAAAGTTTTGTTCAGAATGTACGTGATGAATTTAGCCATGTCATCCAAAAAATTAGAGATATACCTGAAATCAAACAATTTCTACCGGCTTTTTTCTTTTACGCGATCGGCGTGCAGACGCTGATGATCGTTGCTTCGTCATTTGGAGAGAAAATTCTTCATCTAGGCGCTGAGCGACTTATAGCAACCATTCTTTTAATCCAACTTGTCGCAATATTAGGTGCATTTTTGATGTCATACCTGTCGAAGCTTTTTGGAAATATTAAGGTGCTGATCGTCGTTGTGATGATCTGGATAGCAATTTGCATTGCAGCATTTTACCTGTCCACGCCAATGCAGTTTTACATTATTGCCGCATTGGTTGGTTTGGTAATGGGTGGAATCCAGTCTTTGTCGAGATCAACTTATTCTAAATTGATTCCAACGGATATCAAGGATACGACGGCTTTTTTCTCTTTTTATGACGTTACAGAAAAAGTAGCAATCGTCATTGGCTTGTTTTCCTTTGGTCTGATCGAACAGATTACGCATAATATTCGCTACTCTGCGTTGATACTTTCTTTATTTTTTGTAATTGGATTGTTACTTTTGGTGCGGATATTAATATCCAATAAATCTTAATTTTATTGATTGAATTAAATATGAAGGTAGAACTTTTTGTTCCTTGTTTTATAGATCAGCTTTATCCAGAGACCGCTTTTAATACGATTCGTTTATTGGAAAAAGTAGGTTGTGAGGTGCTTTATAACCCCGATCAGACTTGTTGTGGACAGCCAGCCTATAATGCTGGTTTTTGGGACGATGCGAAGCAGGTAGGAAAGAAGTTTTTAGAAGATTTTTCGGGCGATCATATCATTATCTCCCCCTCGGCATCTTGCACCGGTATGGTCAGAAATAGCTATAGTGATCTGTTTGCGAATTCTGCCGATTCTCATCAATGCCATAAAATACAACAACAGGTCATGGAGGTTTCTGATTTTTTGGTCAACGTACTGAAAAAGGATTATTTTGGGGCGGAGTTGGAAGGTGTGGGGGTATATCATGACTCCTGTTCAGCGCTGCGCGAGTGTAAAATCAAGGATGAACCCCGTAAGTTGCTGAGCAAGGTGCTGGGATTGGAAATGCTTGAGGTTAAAGATAGTGAAACCTGTTGCGGTTTTGGTGGAAGTTTTGCTGTTAAGTTTGAAGGGATATCGGCCGCCATGGCGGAACAGAAAGTCAGGAATGCGATGGCATTGAATGCTGATTATATTATTTCGACAGATTCGTCTTGCTTGCTGCAGTTGCAAGCCTATATTGATAAACATAAGTTGCCTATCCAGACCATGCACCTTGTTGATGTACTGACTACTGGTTGGGGAAATATATAAATAATACACTTTAAATCTAAACATATGAATTCTAGAAGAGATTTTCTTAAAAACCTTGCATTAGCCTCTGCCGGTATGGTATTGGCGCCATCGTTGGAGAGTTTTGCTGCGGCAAAGAAAGACTGGTTTGACATTTCCTTAGCCGAATGGTCATTGCATAAAACATTATTTAAGGGTGATTTGAACAATTTGGACTTTCCGGTCGTAGCGGCAAAAAAATATGGTATCTATGGTGTAGAGTATGTCAATCAGTTCTTTAAAGACAAGGCTAATGACAACAATTATCTGACTGAACTCAACATGCGTGCAAAAGATAATGGTGTAAGGAACGTCTTGATTATGATCGATGGTGAAGGAAATCTTGGTGATGAGGATGAAACTAAAAGAAAACAGGCCGTACAAAATCACTATAAATGGATTTCTGCAGCGAATTTTTTGGGTTGTCATGCTATCCGAGTAAATGCTGCAGGTAAGGGTACACCTGATGAAGTCAGCAAACGCGTGGTAGAGAGCCTAACAACCTTGTCTGATATCGGAAAAAAAGCGGGTATTAGCATCATTGTGGAAAATCACGGCGGTATTTCTTCACACGGTGATTGGTTGGCTAAAACTTTGAAAGCTGTAGGAAGTAAATATTGTGGCAGCTTACCTGATTTAGGTAATTTCTACGAATACGACCGTTACCAAGGAGTAACTGATCTAATGCCTTATGCACACGGCGTTAGTGCAAAAACACATGATTTTGATGCCAACGGCAATGAGACTCAGATTGATTATGAGCGCATGCTGAAGATTGTAAAAAAAGCAAAATTCAAAGGATATGTGGGAATTGAATACGAAGGAACTAAATTGAGTGAAGAGGAGGGCATCTTCGCAACTAAAAAACTATTGGAGCGCTTGCGTCCATTGATCTAAAACAGATAAACAAAGTTCTTTTCATGAGGTTGAAAAGAACTTTGCTTTTAACGAGGACTTGTTTTAATAGGAGTAATCCTATGAAACTAGATCCAAACTCTTGTCCATATTTAACTTGTAACCGAATCGATGGCCATATGTATTAAATCGTATGAAAAGAGAAGTATTTGGGCTGCTAAAAATAGACAAACTGAATCACACTACCTGATATTGAAAAATAACGATTAGAAAAACATGAATTTTGAAAATGATGCTGTTCTAACTTCTCATTTAAATAAAGTGGGCGCTGAACAAGTATTGGTTAAAGGGCATCCCGCAGGATTATTTGTCTTGTTTTTTACTGAAATGTGGGAACGTTTTAGTTACTACGGCATGCGCGCGCTATTAGTAAACTTCCTGGTGTCCACAATTGCTCAACATGGCTGGGGGTGGACGAATTCAGAAGCGATGAAGCTGTATGGTCTGTATACGGGAATGGTGTTTTTAACGCCCTTATTTGGCGGAATCATTGCCGATCGACTGACAGGTTATAAGAAGTCTATTATGACCGGCGCAGTAATCATGACCTTAGGGCATATTTCTATGGCTATGGAGGGTTTCAATAAAAACTTTTTTCTCGGGGGATTGGTGCTTATTGTATTGGGTAATGGCTTGTTCAAACCAAATATTTCTTCCATGGTTGGTAAACTGTATCCCGATAAAGGCGGCAAGAAAGATGCTGGATATACAATTTTCTACATGGGTATCAATGGCGGAGCTTTTTTGGGGATGATGCTGTGTGGCTATATAGGTGAGAAAATCGGGTGGCACTACGGTTTTGGACTTGCTGGTATATTTATGTTTTTGGGAATGCTGCAATTTTACTTTGCACAACGTATATTCGGGAAAATAGGAAATACACCTGAAAAGGAAAGTGCTGTTTTAGAGGAATTGAATCAAGAAGATGAGCACCCGAAGCATATTGTACGCGATCGCCTATTGGTCATCGCCATTTTTATGTTTTCAAGCATTGTATTTCATTTGGCTTTTGAACAGGCCGGAGGGTCAATGACCATATTTGCCAAAAACTATACGCAGCGTGTATTGAGCGGGGAGGCTGCTACTATTTTTAAGTGGGCGGATTTTGCGTTAACAATTATGCCCATCGTAGTGGTTACTGGCGTATTGTTTGTGCTGGCAAAGAAGATAATCCGTAAATATCCATTGATTATACTTTTCTCCAGCATTTCATTTGTGATTATCTGGTTTTTGTGTTTATGGAAGATTTACCGCGAATATCATGGCATGAATTCCGAAGTGACCGTCTCTTGGTTTCCAATGCTTAATTCTTTCTTTATCATAACGCTAGCGACGTCATTTAGCAAAATCTGGGAGCGTGTCTGGAATCCCTCAGGCCCGATTAAGTTTGCGATGGGATTAACGTTGGTTGGCGTTGGGTTTGCTGCCTTAGCAATAGGAAGCTCCGAAATCCCTACTGGGGCTAAAACAGCGTCGGTGAGTATGATTTGGTTGGTATTGGCTTATTTTTTTCATACGGTTGGTGAGCTTTGTATCGGTCCTGTAGGATTGTCTTATGTAAGTAAATTGTCGCCAAAGAAATTCTTGGGATTGCTATTTGGTTTTTGGTTTTGCGCCAACGCCATCGCTAATTTTATAGGTGGATTTATTGGTTCTTACATTGATCGGATAACCGAATCACATTCGATGTCGTTTTTCTTTGCCGTGTTTACCGTTCTGCCTATGATAGCGGCTGTATTTTTACTCCTTGGTAATCAGAAAATAAAAAAGATGATGCATGGAATTGATTAATTCATAGAAAAATAGTGTATCTTCATGCGATTTTTATCAAATTAAAAACAAAACCTGAGTTATAAAACAATTATTGAAATTTATATGAATCAAGAAAAAGATCAAGTTCTTGTAGCGCATCTGGCCAAGCAGGGTATAGATGACAAGATGGTAAATGGGCACCCTGCCGGATTATTTGTGCTGTTCTTTACCGAGATGTGGGAGCGTTTTAGCTATTATGGCATGCGTGCTTTATTGACCTTATTTTTAATCAGTACGATCGCTGATGGCGGCTGGGAATGGAGTAACGAACGCGCGATGAAATTATATGGTGCATATACAGGTTTTGTTTATTTGACGCCGTTAATAGGTGGTATGATTGCAGATAAATTGACTGGATTTAAGAAAGCTATTTTAATAGGTGCATTGATTATGACATTAGGGCATTTATCCATGGCATTTGAAGGCGTTAATTCAGGCTTCTTTTTCCTAGGTTTGCTTTTAATGATCCTGGGAAATGGAATGTTTAAACCTAATATTTCTTCCATGGTTGGGAACCTTTACCCAGATAAAAGTGCAAAGAAAGATGCTGGTTATACGATTTTTTATATGGGTATCAATGCTGGTTCATTTTTGGGGATGCTTTTGTGTGGTTATATCGGTGAAAAAATTGGCTGGCATTATGGATTTGGATTAGCAGGGGTTTTCATGTTTTTCGGAATGCTTCAATTCTATTTTGGGCAAAACATATTCGGAATTATTGGCGATTCTCCTAAAGCAATACAAGCCCATCATGATGAAAAAGTCAAAAACCATGAAGAGGTTGATGAGGTTATTCCTGGTAATGTCGTTAGGGACCGTCTTGTCGTCGTTACAATATTTATGCTTGCTAGTGTCGTATTCTTTTTATCCTTTGAGCAAGCCGGCGGTTCGATGTCTATTTTTGCCAAAGATTATACACAGCGTTTGTTGTCGGGAGACTCAGCTGTCGCTTTCAAATGGATTGATACTATTCTAACTATGGTTCCCATTGTTATTGTTACTATTGTATTGACAGCGTTGGCTAGAAAGATTTATAAGCAATATCCATTGACGATTTTATTCACTGCGATCTCCTTCGGAATTATCTGGTGCTTGGGCTTATGGAAAGTATTTCGTGAGATCGGAATAACAGGATCTGAAGTTGGTGCGTCCTGGTTCCAGATATTGAATGCATTTTTTATTATTTCCTTAGCATCATCTTTCAGTAAATTCTGGGAAAAAGTATGGAATCCCTCAGGGCCCGTAAAATTTGCTCTAGGCTTGCTCTTGGTCGGTATTGGCTTTGCAGCTCTCGCCTACGGAGCAAGTGATATTCCTCAGGGAGCGAAAACTGCATCAGTTAGTATGATCTGGCTTGTTATTGCTTATTTCTTCCACTCAGCAGGAGAACTTTGTCTATCGCCAGTAGGACTTTCGTATGTAAGTAAGCTCTCTCCAAAAAAGTTTTTAGGATTACTTTTTGGCTGCTGGTTTTGTGCTTCAGCCATCGCTAATTTCATTGGTGGTTTTTTAGGTTCATATATTGATAAAATTACGGAGGAGCACTCGATGTCTTATTTCTTTATGATCTTTGCCATTGTTCCGGGAGTGACTGCACTATTATTGATTGCTTTCAATCCTATTTTGAAAAAGATGATGCACGGTATTAACTAGGTGAGCCTCTTAAAAGTGCTATAATATAAGGGCCGATCAGTATGATTGGCCCTTATGTATTAATGGAATGGACAGATTCCTTGTTATTCCTCAATTTTTAATAATAGCTTATCTATTCGGTTGCCATCCATATCCAGCACTTCAAATACCATGTTTTTGAAGCGTACACGTTCGCCTTCTTCAGGAACGTGGTCCAAGAGTAGGAAAACCAAGCCGCCTACAGTAGTGACGTTGTTGATATCATCCTCGTCTTCTTCAGAAAGTCCTATTTCAAATTCATCCAAGAGATCTTCGATTTGATACTGTCCGTCCACAACATAATCCCCACTTTCCAATTGACGGATTGTTGGACGTGCACTGATATCGCTTTCAGTAATGTTGCCGACTAAATCGCCGACAATATCTCTTAATGTGATGATACCTTGTGGCGAACCGTATTCGTCGATGACAACTGCCTGGTGTACCTGGGATGTTCTCAACGTATTCATAATGCTGTATGAAGAACTGAATTCGTTGACAAATTTGATCGGAAGTAGGAGCTCCCTGAGATCAAAAGGTTTGTTTTGAAAGCATTGTCTAAGCAAGGATTTGACATGAACTACGCCCTTGATATTATCCAGTCCACCCTCGCAAACGGGATAAATTGAATGGTCATTATCGAGGATAATCTGTCTGTTTTCTTCGAAGCTGTCTGCAAGATCCAAAAATACAATGTTCTTGCGGTGGGTCATCAGGTTAATGGCTTTTTTGTCACCTAAACTTAGGAGACGATCCACAATGTCATGTTCAATACCTTCGATCACGCCACTATCGACTCCTTCATCGACTAATGCCTTGATCTCTTCTTCGGTGACACTGTTTCCCGTACTTTTGATATTGAGGATTTTGACAATAAACTCGGTTGAGGCACTCAATAACCATACGAACGGTTTTACAATCTTGCTAAGGAGGTTCATGGGGTAGGCAATGAGCATCGCATATTTTTCAGGAATGGCCATCCCAATGCGCTTTGGTACCAGCTCGCCCAGAACTAATGAGAAGTAGGTAATGATCAGCACGACCAAAATAACCGCAAGCTGTTGGCTATAGGGTGCGAGTATACTCGATTTATTAAAAACTTCAATCAAGTATGAAGAGATACTGCCACCTGAAAAGAACCCGGTTAAGATGCCAATCAAAGTGATTCCAATCTGCACTGTTGACAAGAAGCTGTTGGGTGATTCCTTGAGATGTAGTGCAATCTTTGCGGCAGGATTATCCTTGTCGCTCTCTGCTTGTAAACGTGCCCTTCTGCTGGATACGATTGAAATCTCAGAAGCAGACAGAATTCCATTTAGGATGATCAGTACTAAGATTATAATTGCTTCGGTAAGCATAACGTGTTGAAAAAATGTTTGTAAAGGCTAATTTAAGAAAAAGGTAACCTAAATGGTAGAACTATTGGGATTATCTTCAGTGTAAAACAAAGAAGCTGCATCTTTTTGGAGATACAGCTTCTTTGTTTTATACTATTTTTTGAGATTACATGCCGCTATCATCAAGCATAAAAGTATTTTTCTTTGTTTTCCATTTTCCTTTTGTGAAATCTGGGAACTCTAAGGTTTTATTGCCTTTTTTGATGGACTCCGTGGAAAGTGGGAATACCGCACTCATCGTTACCGAATCATAAACGTCAATTGGCGTTTGAACCTTTTGTTTTACAGCTTGAATAAAAGCGTTGAATACAAACCAGTCCATGCCACCGTGACCCGAACCTGTCGCTAATTCTTCGTACTTTTTCCAGATAGGGTGGTCATATTTTTTTACCCATTCGTCCGCTGGGTCCCAAGTATGTGGTTTTGATTTACCTTCGATGTGAATGCCTTTGGCTACATCCATCCAGATCCCCTCAGTACCTTGTACGCGGAAGCCAATCGAGTAAGGTCTTGGCAAGTGGGTATCGTGTGTCAATAACATCGTTTCTCCATTTGCACATTGCAGCATGGTCTGCGTAATGTCTCCGTTTTTATAGTTTAATTTACTATTCGGATGCCCTGGCGATACTTTGTTTACATAAGCTGCCAGTCCACGCGCTTTACTTGAGTAAGATGTAATGTGCGTGAACCTATTGCCTTTGTTGATGTCAACAAATTGCATGATTGGACCTAAACCATGCGTTGGATAAAGATCACCATCTTGGTCAATGTTGAATTGTGTACGCCATTGGGCTTCAGAAATTGCCTTGGATCCATACTCTGCACCGTGTCCGTAATAACTCTTTCCATCATTGAATAGAACTTCACGTAAATCATGTTGATAACCGCCTTCAAGGTGTAACAATTCACCGAATAAGCCCTGTCTGTGCATATTAAGAACTGCTAGTACATCGCGACGGAAAGCAACATTTTCCAATGTCATGTAAGGCTTGCCAGTCTCTTCAGATGCTTTTACGATATCCCAGTGATCTTGTACAGTTAGGCCAGCGATAACCTCACAACCTACATATAAACCTGCCTTCATAGCATCGATAGCCTGATCTTTGTGAAACTGCCAGGGTGTTGCGATGATAACGGCATCTAGTTTTTCACTGCTCAACATTTTTTTGTAGGCATCAACACCGCCAGTGTACTCTTTCGGAAGTTTGGTGCCTTTTGCATTGAACTGTTTACGGCATTGTGCAAGCGATTCTTCCTGTGTATCGCATACAGCCACTATTTCTAAATCGTCTCTATTCAAGGCAATCTGAACGTGGTTACGACCACGGAGACCTACTCCGATAAAGCCGATTTTTATTTTCCCATTTGATTGGGCGAATAAGTCTGTGCTCGAAAGGACACCGATTCCAGCGGTAGTGATTGCAGTTGATTTAATGAAATTTCTTCTATCCATTGTTTTGAGATATGAGGAGTTTGTATATTAGTTATTTATATTTAATGAAGAACCGTCTATGAGACTGGTGCTTATCAACAAATATATTATTTCATTTGCTATAAATGAAAGTGCAATCGTTTGCTTAAATTTATTAAATTTCATGCAATCGTTTGATTGAAATAAAAATTATCATTTATTAATTCAATTTATGATATTGCAAGCACATTGATGATTTAAAAAACATAGTTTAATGTCTGATTTTAACCAATTAGTAGTAGAGAACGCAGCAAAACAATTCACATTAGAGGGAGATATCATTTCAGTGCAGCCTTTTGGTTCTGGTCATATCAATGATACTTATCGTGTAATTACTTCCATAAATACCGGGATATCGCATTTATTGCAACGTATTAACCATCACGTTTTTCCAAATGTAGAGGGCTTGATGCACAATATTGAAATTGTAACAAAACATCTGAGTAAAAAAGTAAAGGTTGCTGAAGGAAAGCGGGTCAGCGACCATGTATTGACGATTGTTCCAACTTTAGAGGGACAATTGTATACGAGAGATAGCAAAGGAAATTACTGGCGTATGTTTATCCTTATTGAGGATACGAAGAGCTATGATATTGTGGAGACCGAAATACAGGCCGCAGAAGGAGGACGTGCTTTTGGACTGTTTCAGAAGCAGCTTTCTGACCTTGATGCTTCAAGTATTATCGAGGTACTTCCTAATTTTCATAATATAGAATTTCGACTCGAAAATCTTAAGAAGGCCATCGCAAACGATGCTTGTCAACGTGTCAGCCTGGTCAAAGATAAACTCGATTTTATCTTTGACCGTGAAAACCGGATGAAAACGATTTTAGATTTGGGAAATAGAGGTGCATTACCTTTGCGTATTACGCACAACGATACAAAATTTAATAACGTATTGTTGGATGTTCATGACAAAATGCAATGTGTGATCGATTTGGATACAGTAATGCCCGGATATGTAGCCTATGATTTTGGGGATGCTATACGAACCATTATAAATCCTGTTGCCGAAGACGAAAAAGATATATCGAAGATCGTGCTGAACCTTTCTTTGTATAAGGCATATGCCGAGGGATACTTAGAAGAGGCAAACGAATTCCTGACCCCACTGGAGAAAGAAACCTTGGTGGATGGTGCATTTTTATTGCCTTATATGCAAGGTGTACGTTTCTTGACCGATTACATCGAGGGGGATCACTATTATAAAACCAAATATGACGAACATAATTTGGTGCGTACCAATACGCAATTGAAATTGGTGGAGGAGATGGAAAAGAATGAAGAGTTTATGAGGAAGGTAATTTTTGACTGTATTTAACGATTTTATACCTTTAATATTTGAGAAGCTTCCATCCTATGATGAAGCTTCTTTTTCTTAACTTTATTGCATATGAAGAAACTAACCATTCTGCCTATAACATCAAATTTGACCGGCAGACTCAACTTTAATCAGCTTTCGGATCTTGTCGGAGACTTTGAATGGAATACATTGCCCCATAGTAATTGGAGTGAGTCGTATCCTTATCAACCAGAGGTACGGTTTAAAATTGGATATACGGAAAAGGAGCTTATCGTGCAGTTTGATGTCGCAGAGGAGCAACTACGTGGAAATTACGCAGAGGCGAATCAGAATGTTTGGGAAGACAGTTGTGTAGAATTTTTTATTTCGTTTGATGACCGGAAGAATTATTATAACATCGAATTTAATTTAATAGGAACGGGACTGATTGGATATGGATCGCCGGATAAAGCCACGAGAAATAGGCTTAGTGCGGCTGAAATTGAAACGGTGCAGACATTCTCATTGATTGAGCGGCATAGCGGAACTGACAAGCATTGGACCATGATCCAGGTCATTCCACTGGCAGTCTTTAAGTTTAATGATACACGTGATTTGAAAGGAAAAACGATACATGGGAACTTTTACAAGTGTGGTGACAATCTAAAACAACCACATTTTGTTTCATGGAATAAAATAGATAATCCAACTCCTAATTTCCATTTGCCTCAATTCTTTGGGGAATTAATCTTTGGATAGAAGTTGGATTAATAAAATGTTGATGCTTATTGGTAAACAGATTCTTTTTTGAATTTTTTTGCCAATAAAGCATATACCAAAACACGGTATTTATTTTTATTGGATTTACCAATAGCGGTAATAACTTCTTCTAATGCCTTATCTAAATCAGGACCATCTTTAAGACCTAATTTTTTGATCAGGAAATTTTGCTTGACACGTTTAAGCTCCTCAGGATCCGAAGCAGCAATAGTTTCTGAATCTGCATTATAAATGGAAGGTCCCATTCCTTTGGTCACTTTTGCAATAAATGCATCATCTAGTGATAGACCTAGTTTTTTTGATTCTGCAGTATATGCAGCAATTTTTTCATCTAATTTGCTCATAATTGTGTAAATGATTTAATTGTAGTAAGTTAAATTAAGGGAAAAAAGTTGGAAAACAAAATAATTGTTTGGGGTTAAACAAAGATTGTTACATTTGTAACCGTTTAAGTGCCGGTAACTGAAAGTGTGGAAAAAATGAGTGAATTATTCTTTGCAATTGTTGCAAATTACATTTTTATAAATTATCTTTGCACCTCAATAATTGAATATACGTAATCATAATAATAATGAAAAAAGATTTGCATCCTTCAAATTACAGATTAGTTGTATTTAAAGATATGTCAAACGACTATGCTTTTATTACTAAATCTTGTGTTGACACGAAAGAGACTATTCAGTGGGAAGATGGTAATGAGTATCCAGTTGTAAAATTAGAGATTTCTCATACATCGCACCCTTTCTATACAGGTAAAATGAAATTGGTTGATACTGCTGGACGTATCGATAAATTCCGTAGCCGTTACAACAAAAAATAATTGTAGCAGATCTGTATATTACAATATTAAGAACTCGATAAATATTATTTGTCGGGTTTTTTTTGTTATTTTTACTTTGTGAAAATCTTTTTTGTAGATTGTTTTGATGCTGTCCGATCGTTGGATAAGCTTACCTTCCCGCTGACTTCTTTTGATAAAAAGAGTTTATATCCTTTTACTTTTATTAAATCCTGTCTGGACCTGCGTGTCGGTATTTTGACATTAAGGGAGAAATGGCAGCAGCTGGCAATAACATTTGACCTGGAGATTGCTGAAGGTGACGGGATTGAGGATGGTGCTATTTGGGTAACTAAGCATGTTATTCCTACCGTGGCATTGCTACAGACTATTTCAAACTTGGAAATAGGAGATGTCTTGTCGCAAGACGGAACGATTATCGCTTTTCGGTATCACAAAGAGGGCCATCTTAAGCTCAAGAAGATAGATGATGATCTCTGTTTATTAAAAGGGGTGGAAGACCTGTTCTTATTAACGGGGACTGAAATAGCAAATGATTTTAAGCTTCTGGCTAAAAGAACCTCGATAGCCAATGTTTCTTCTACTAATCAATTATTGGGTACAGACTTTTATATTGCTGATCAGGTCAAGATGGACTGTGCGACACTTAATTCTACTTGCGGGCCTATTTATATCGATGAAGGTGTCACCATTATGGAGGGAGCCCATCTGCGGGGACCTTTATACTTGGGAAAAGGGGCTGTTGTAAAAATGGGCGCAACAATTTATGGGAATGTATCTGTCGGTAGGCAGAGTGTGGTGGGAGGTGAAGTGAGTAACTCAGTCATTGGTGATTTCTCGGCAAAAGGACATCACGGCTACTTGGGATGTTCGGTTATTGGTGATTGGTGTAATCTAGGAGCAGGAACATCCAATTCGAATCTTAAAAATAATCTAAAGACTGTGTCAATTTATGATTATAAGTTGGGCGGTTTGAGAGATACGGGCTTATTGAAGTGCGGTGTTTTTATGGGAGATTATACGCGAACAGGAATAAATTCTTCTTTAAATACAGGAACAGTAATTGGAATTGCAAGTATGCTAGCAGATACAAGTTTTTATGCTAAATTTGTACCGTCGTTTGCCTGGGTGTTTAATGGGGATACACAAGTCTATAACTTTGACAAATTTATGGCGTATCTGGAAACCCTATATATGTCAAAACATGAAGAACTGCCAGAACGACTAAAGAGGGAATTGAATCAACTTAACAAAAAATATAATTAAATCGTAAAAATCATGCGTAAGAAAATCGTAGCTGGTAATTGGAAAATGAATTTAGACTATCAATCAGGATTAAGTTTATTCTCCGAAATTATCAATATGGCCAAAGATGAAGTAATTGGAAATCAAGAATTGGTTGTGTGTAGCCCTTTCATTCATTTATCAAGTCTTGGGCAATTGTCTAAGAATGTTGCTAATGTGAATATTGGTGCACAAAATATTCATCAGGCAGAATCTGGAGCATATACAGGTGAGATTTCTGCAAGCCAGGTAAAATCTGTCGGCGCTTCACATGTGATCTTGGGTCACTCTGAAAGACGTGCTTATTTTGGTGAAACAGATGCGTTGTTAGCTGCGAAAGTAGATATTGCTTTGAAACATGGCTTGACTCCTATATTTTGTATTGGAGAAACCAAAGAAGAACGTGAATCCGGTAATTTCTTTGAAATAATTAAAACACAATTGACTGATGGATTGTTCCATCTTTCCAATGAAGCTTTTGCCACTGTGGTATTGGCCTATGAGCCAGTTTGGGCAATTGGTACAGGACTTACTGCTAGTCCGGAACAAGCACAGGAGGTACATCAATTTATTCGTCAGGTGCTGGCCGAAAAATATGGACAGGAAACAGCTGACAATACAAGTATCCTTTACGGTGGATCTTGTAATCCGGGCAATGCAAAAGATTTGTTTGCTCAAGCGGATATTGATGGTGGTTTGATTGGAGGAGCTTCTTTGAAATCGAGAGATTTTATAGATATTGCCAAGGTGTTTAACGGCTAATTTTTAGAAATGAAATACATAGAGGTTATCTTTCAAATGCTATCAGGTGAAGAATGGCAAAAAGATCTGTTGGTATCTGATTTGGCAGACATTGGCTTTGATACTTTTGAAGATACCGAGTCTGGATTTGCAGCTTATATACCGGCTGCAAATCTTGATTTGCAAGCATTAGAAACATTAATGCTAAATCTGGATGCTGGACTTGAAGTGGACTATAAGGTTCAGGAAATAGAAAACCAGAACTGGAATAAACTTTGGGAAAGTAACTTTAACCCCATAGAAGTCGGTGGACAGTGTTATGTACGGGCTACATTTCATGAGTCAAAACCTGATTTCCCTTATGAAATCATTATTGATCCTAAAATGTCTTTCGGGACAGGGCACCATCAGACTACATCAATGATGCTTCAATATATTCTGGAAAATGATTTTGAGGGCAAGTACGTATTAGATATGGGCTGTGGTACAGGTATCTTGGCGATTCTGGCATCGAAAAAAGGAGCTAAGGCCGTATTGGCAGTGGACTATGACGAAATTTGTGTAGAAAGTGTCGCTGAAAATAGCGGGCTTAATCATGTTGACAATATCGAGGCTGTATGTGGTTCCTTTGAGGTGTTAAAAGATCGTCTTTTCGATACGATATTAGCAAATATTAATCGAAATATCCTATTGGAGCAGTTACCCCAATATGCTTTAAGTATCAATAAAAATGGAGAGTTGTACTTAAGTGGATTTTATGAACAGGAAGATTTGACGATGTTGCGTGATGCAGCTGAGTCTTTAGGTTTTGAATTTATCTCCAAAAAAGTTTTAAATAATTGGTGTGCAGCCAAGTTTGTGAAACGGTAATAGAGCGATGCGTATTCATTTTATAGCGATAGGTGGTAGTGTGATGCATAACCTTGCCATTTCCTTGGCAAAGCAGGGGCACCAGATTACAGGATCTGACGATCAGATTGTGGAACCTTCCCGTTCTCATCTTATCGAAGCTGGCTTATTGCCAGATCAGTTGGGATGGTTTTCCGAAAAGGTAACGGAAGATATTGATGCAGTTATTTTGGGAGCACATGCAGAGGCAAATAATCCCGAATTAGAAAAGGCACAAGAACTGGGGTTGAAGATCTATTCTTTCCCCGAATTTATACAAGAACTTTCGCAGGATAAGATCCGTGTGGTGATCGCAGGGAGCTACGGAAAAACAACTATCACGAGTATGGTCATGCACGTGATGCGTTTCTTAGGTAAAGATTTTGACTATTTGGTAGGGGCACAATTACGAGGTTTTGATAAACTTGTAGATATTACCAAGAATAATAAGATTATTATTATCGAGGGAGATGAATATGTTTCGTCAAAAATTGACCCTAAGTCTAAATTTCTATATTATAAACCTAATATAGCCTTAATCTCGGGTATCGTATGGAATGAATTTAATTCCAAAATATCGAAAGAGGAATATATTAAACAATTTGAAGATTTTATTGATTCAATACCTCCTAAAGGTACACTAATCTATAATAAAGAGGATGCTGTGCTACAGAAAGTGTTGCAGGATACCAAAGACTGTAAAATCAACAGACATGGTTATAAAATCCCTGACTATACGATTAATAAAGGAGTGACATATCTTAATACAGCAGAGGGAGATGTTCCTTTACAAGTATTTGGAAAGCATAATTTGTCCAATATCGCAGGAGCCTATACGGTGTGTGAATGGTTGGGTATCAAAAAGAAAGAGTTTTTTGATGCGATAAAGAGCTTTAATACCTCTATCCGTTATTTGGAATTTGTCGCCAGTTCTGAAGGATCTGTAGTTTATCAAGATTACGCTTACAATGCCGATAAAGTCAGGTCAAGTATTCATGCAGTAAAAGAACAATTTCCTAATCAGAAATTGGTCACAATAATTGAATTAAACTCGTATGATAGTTTAGATTCATCGTTTTTGTTACAATATGCTGATTCCATGCGCGAGTCGGATCTCTCTGTCGTCTACGTGAATATCAACTCTTGTAAGGAACTTAATAAGAATATTGAAAGTGTCCCTGAAAATATTAAGAAATGTTTTAATGATCCTGATTTAGAGGTTGTTGTAAGTTTGGATGGCTTGTATTCTTTTTTAGACGGTGTTAAATCTAGAGGTTACAATTTACTGCTTATGAGTTTAAATAATTATAACGGGGTTAACCTATCTGTTCTTGCTGATCGTTTTTTCAAGGATTTTTAAAGAAAAAATTATAATTTAATGTAAATTAATTTTTATTTGCTATTTTTGTTTAAAATATCTACCAGATGAATGCATTAGGAAAAAAAATTAGATTACTTAGACACCAAAAAGGGTGGAGTCAAGAGGATGTTGCAAAGCGATTGGATATCTCAATCCCAGCATTTTCTAAAATTGAAACAGGTATTACAGACGTGAATCTGTCTCGCCTAAATCAAATTTCAAAATTATTTAATTTGACAGTTGTTCAACTATTATCTACTTCTGATTCAGAAGAGGATAAAGAGTATGTTAATGAAGTCAATGCGCTGACGCAAAAGTTGCAACAACGCGATGGCGAGGTTATCGAACTTCAGAAAAAGGTCATTGATCTTTATGAACAATTGCACAAAAGATAGGGCATATTAAAAATGTTACTGAAAAGGCAATCCATTTGGATTGCTTTTTTTGTTTATGCAACTTTATTTTGTCCAAAAGTGATTTTGTTTTTGTTTCTTTGTAAGTATTTTATAAAAATAAAGGTTGATTACTTATGGGGAGATTAAGCGGGGATATAACAACTAGCCCGTCTACTGATTTTTTTAAATCAAATGTATTAGGGCAGCGCTCAGGGCTGTTCGTACTTTTTTTTACGGAGATGTGGGAACGGTTCTCGTTCTATGGCATGCGTGTCTTGTTGATGCAATTTTTAACCGCTGCGGTTATACAAGGCAGCCCTTTCTCGGGCTGGGCTTGGACAGCACAACAGGCAGGTGCATTATACGGAACGTATGCAATGATGCTTTATTTGACACCTATCCTTGGTGGAATTATCGCCGATAAATACATCGGATCTCGAAAAGCTGTTATTATTGGTTCATCAATTATGACATTGGGGCATGCGGCAATGGCTTTCGATACTGCTATCATGTTTTTTCTGGGTTTGATCTGTCTAGTGATCGGAACCGGTTTTTTCAAACCTAATATGCCTTCAATCCTTGGTGAAATGTATAAAGATCTGCCTGAAAAGAAAGACGGGGCATATACGATATTCTATATGGGTGTCAACGCGGGCGCTTTCTTCGGTATGATGCTTTGTGGCTATATCGCCGAAACGTATGGATGGCATTGGGGATTCGGATTGGCCGGTATTTTTATGCTTCTTGGCACGTTACAGTTTGTTTTCGCAAAACCACTTATGGGCAATCTCGGTATTTTAGACAAGTCTGTGGCCGGTGAAAAGAAAGAAGTCACGGTTAGTGATACGGATACTAAAAACCCGTTTACACTAAGAGATTATGTGCTGATCGCTATCGTATCTATTATCGGTTTTGTATACGCTTTTAATGACCCATTGTCAAAAAATGGTATTGTTGATGTTTTCGCCGGACTGGATACCTCTTTTCTGAGGGGACAGTATATCATGGTCATCGTCGCATTGATCCTTTTTATTTATTTGATTGTTTCCCGGATTTTGCGTTATGACAAAACAGTTAGGGACAGAATGTTTGCTGTGGTGCTGTTAGCTTTTTTCCTCATCTTCTTTTTCATGAGCTTTGAACAAGGGGCAACCTCATTGGTTATTGTAGCGCGAGATAATATCGACAGGGCGCTTACAGGTGGGGCATTGACAACATTTAATGTCGTCAATGGTTTGCTAACCATTGTACCGCTATCAATTATTAGTTGGGTTCTTATTAAACTAGCAAAGGTAACCTGGGATAAGATTGCAATATCAAATATCGTATTGTTTATCTGTTTTGGACTGATCTGGGGTGCTGCAATCTGGATGCTTTATCAGGAGTTTAACAAAGAAGCTTCAGAAATCAAAGTATCCTGGTTTTCAATTCTTAACTCCTTTTTCATTATTGCGCTAGCATCTACAGTTTCTAAGATCTGGGAATCGAAATATAATCCTTCCGCAGCATTTAAATATGGATTTGGTTTGATTCTAGTTGCTATTGGATTCTTAATTATCGGATTAGGTTCTTGGGGAATAGCGCCAGGCGTGAAAATTTCAATGGTATTTCTTGTCTTAACTTATCTGTTCCACACATTGGGGGAATTATTTATTTCACCGGTGGGCTTATCCTATGTTTCTAAATTGGTTCCAGCCCGAATGTTGGCTTTCATGTTTGGTATCTGGTATCTAGCCATTGCTATTGCACAAAAGGTTGCAGCGGTACTGGGGGGACAAGTGGAAACAATTCAGCAAGAATACTCATTGAGTCACTTTTTCTTTTTATTTACAGCGATTCCAGCGTTTGCCGGATTGCTTGTAATGTTATTCAATCCTTTGATCAAAAGATTGATGCACGGAATTAAATAATAACTACATAAGCTTCTTTTACGAAAGAAGCTTTTTTGATTAATAATAAATACAGTATGGAGGCGAGTACACGCGAGTCGTTAGAGGAGATTCAAAATTTTAAGGGCAAGTACCCACGGCAAATCTGGAGCCTGTTCTTTTCGGAAATGTGGGAACGGTTTTGCTTTTATGGCATGCGGGGCATGTTGGTGTTCTTTATGATCACCCAACTAAACTTCGCGGAAAAAGAGGCTAATTTACAGTATGGAGCTACACAGGCATTTGTCTATGCTTTTACATTTATCGGTGGACTTTTTGCGGATAAGATTTTAGGCTTTAGGAAATCATTGTTCTGGGGTGGATTATTGATGATCGTAGGAAGTCTTTTCCTGGCGGCGGATCCACATCAATATTTCTTTTTTGGTCTTTCGTTTATTATTATTGGTACCGGCTTTTTTAAACCCAATATCTCTACCATGGTGGGAGAACTCTATCATGATGGAGACAACCGTCGTGATGGCGGCTTCTCGCTTTTCTATGCGGGGATCAATCTAGGTGCATTTTTGGGTGGTTATGTTTGTGTAGCCATTGGTAAAGGGTATATGTTAACGTCAATTATTTCTGAGGCCCACCGTTGGAATGTAGCTTTTGGTTTGGCTGCGGTAGGGATGTTGGCGAGTTTGATTAACTTTCATTTTACTAAGAGACATTTGGGGCCTATTGGGCTCAAACCCGGACACCCAGATGCTATCGTAAAGACTAAACCTCTACCAAAATGGGTTGAATATGCGGTATATGGCCTGACCTTGATCTTTATACCTGTAATTCAGATCATGGTATCAAAAACGCAATATACCGACTATTTTATGTACACCATTGGGCCATTGACGCTTTTGTATCTGTTCTATGAAATGTCAAAAGTAACCAAAGAAGAACGCAACAAATTAATCGCTGCTTTAGTGTTTATCTTGTTTTCCATTATCTTTTGGGGGATATATGAACAAAGTGGTGGTTCATTGAGCATATTTGCCGCTAAGCACCTGAACGACTCTTTACTTGGAGCGGTGACACTTGATCCAAATGGTGTCAATAATTCTGGCGGTGCTTTGTTCATTATTGCTCTTGCGCCATTATTTGGTCTATTCTGGATTTGGTTGGGGAAACGTAAACTTGAGCCGAATACCATCATCAAGTTTGGTTTGGGCTTTGTTTTCTTGGGACTAGGATACTATGTGCTTTTTGCGACGCGTCTTTTTGCCCATGATGGGATGACCTCATTGGATATCTTCACACTTGCGCTATTGGTGATCACTGTTGGTGAACTTTGCCTTTCGCCAATTGGGCTTTCAATAATGACGAAACTTTCTCCAGCAAGGTTGCAGGGCATTATGATGGGAATGTGGTTTTTGGCAAGTGCATATGGTCAATATGTCGCAGGACTGATCGGTGCGAGTATGGCTGAAGCAAAGGAAGGAAATTCGTTGGCGGATAACTTAGTGACTTATACCGGAAGTTACAAGCAATTAGGCTTGTATTCTTTAATTGCCGGTATAGTCCTGATCGCCTTGTCACCTGTTGTGCGGAAACTCATGGGAAATGTGAAATAATTTCTGATCACTTAAAATCCGCCACTCCTACGGTATTGATTCGTGTCTGCTTCGGGACATAGTCGTATCAGCTTCGAGGTGTTACAGTGATGAGAGCGTGGTGAGTCCGTGGTGAGTCCGAGTCTAACACGGATTCACCACGCAAAGGCATCGGTGAGATCTTACTCTTACCTGCTCTCAGGGGCGAAGAAGGGTCGAATACGACCCGAAGTATAGTCAAATGACAGTCGAACGATAGTCGAAGCACACTCGAATACTACATAGGACTCGGGCTCTGTTTCGAAAATTGATATATAGGTTTTTTATATCAACTTATTTGTATCGTATTCCTATGCAATAAATTTTATTAGTTATAACAAAAAAGCCTGATTATTTCTAATCAGGCTTTTCTGTTATCCGTATATCCATTTGAATTTATATTCTTTTTCTGGCACTTTCATGCGGTCTGCCAATCTCGTCAGACGATCGGGAAGTCTTAAGAGATAATCTCTTGCTTTTTCACCTTGATCATTCAGACCTGAAACTTGATCAATCTTCCATTCATTATTAAGTTCTTTCAAGATATCAACATAATCCAATGCTGTATACACACCCAGTCGTTGCGCAGCATCAGAAAAATGTGCAAAGGCTTCGCCTTGAGGCTCACCTGCTTCTCTTAAGAATTGCGCTGGCATAACGATTTTCTTACGCATCATATCTTCAAATGCGATCATCACTTCGCTAGGATCTACCGTCATTGCTTTTGATATGAAGGACATATATGCTTTGGCATGGCGCGCTTCATCCGATGCAATAACACCACACATTTTTGCCAAAAGTTTATCGCCACTTTTTTTGGAAAGCCCCGATACCCGGCGATGGGATACGTTGGTAGCAAGCTCCTGGAATGATGTATATATAAAGTTACGGTAAGGGTCAGCACCAGTTCCGATGTCAAAACCGTCTTGTATCAGGTATTGTGTCGACATTTCAAACTGACGCATATCTATTCTACCTGATAAGTAAAGATATCTATTCAATAAATCACCGTGGCGGTTTTCTTCAGCAGTCCAAGCACGGACCCATTTCATCCATCCGCCTTGTTCATTTTTATCAACATCCTCAACCATTGTCAGCCAAGATTCGTAGGTCGGAAGAGCCTCTTCCGTAATGGTGTCGCCGATTAATACAGCTACCAAATCATACGAAAGCTCTTTAGCACTTTCCTGTAAATCTCTTATTTCCTCAAAAAAAGTATCCCTAGAAGCATCTGGAAGGAAATCAGCGGGTTGCCACATTTCTTCTACAGGCTTCAGGTATTCGCTCATTTCATTTAACATGAAAGGCTCCAAGTAGGCCATCACTTCTTTACGTGAGCCTTCTGGTAAATTTAGAGGTAATTCTTGCATATCAATACAAAGGTAAATAAATAGCTCCAATAAATTATAAAAGCAAGTTATAATTGTTTAAAATGGTCAATAAGGTAGAAAAAGAGTTTTTTTAACGAGATAGAGTAACTTTATATTTTGGCAAGCCTATCGGTAAGGTCATTGATAATGACATAAAAAACAGATTGCCCGTCCTGTATTCGATAAAATACTATTAACTTTGTATAAATTATTGAGACAACTTTGGAAAGATATAATATAGATAAAATACGTTCAGATTTTCCTATTCTAAAAAGACAGGTGAATGGCAAACCTTTGGTTTATCTGGATAATGGAGCGACGACACAAAAACCCGTTACAGTAATTGATGCTATTGCTCATTATTATACGGATATGAATAGTAATGTACACCGGGGCGTTCACTACCTGAGCCAGATATCGACGGATGCTTTCGAGGTTACCCGTAAAAAGCTTCAATCTTTTATCAATGCTCCTGAGGACAAGCAGGTGATTATTACCAAGGGTACGACTGATAGTATCAATTTAGTGGCGACTTGTTATGGACGGACATTTATCCATGCGGATGATGAAATCATTATTTCTGCCATGGAGCACCACTCTAATATTGTGCCTTGGCAAATGCTCTGCGAGGAAAGAGGTTGTAAGATCCGTGTTATTCCGATGAATGACAAGGGAGAGCTCGATATGAAAGCTTATGAAGATTTATTTAATGAAAAAACAAAATTAGTTTCAGTGACGTATGTCTCCAATGCACTTGGTACAATCAATCCCGTCAGAGAAATGATTTCGACTGCCCATAAGCATGGGGCGGTTGTGTTGGTGGATGCGGCACAAGCTGTTCAACATATTCAAGTGGATGTACAAGATCTTGATGTTGACTTTTTAGTGTTTTCTGGACATAAAATGTACGGCCCAACCGGTGTTGGCGTATTATACGGTAAGGAAGAACTATTAAATGCAATGCCTCCTTATCAGGGTGGTGGTGATATGATCAAAGAGGTGACTTTTGAAAAGACAACTTATAATGAGTTGCCCTTTAAATTTGAAGCAGGTACACCGAATATTGAGGCTGGAATCTGTTTAAATGAGGCTATTGACTATATCAATTCAATCGGGTTAAAGAATATCGAAGCTTATGAACACGAGCTGTTGGAGTACGCATTGGAAAAATTGTCCCAGATTCCTGGGATGAAATTTATCGGTACCGCAGACCAAAAATGCTCTGTTATTTCATTCATTATCGAAGGTACCCATCCGTATGACGTAGGTGTAATTTTAGATAAATTGGGAATAGCGGTGCGGACTGGTCATCATTGTGCACAACCTGTTATGGATCGCTTTGGTATCCCGGGAACAATCCGGGCTTCGTTAGCACTCTACAATACAAAAGAAGAAATAGATATCTTGGTGGCGGGTATTCAGCGTGCTGTCAATATGTTAGTGTAATAAAAATGGTTATGGCGATTAATGAAATACAAAACGAATTAATTGAAGATTTTGCTTTTTTTACTGACTGGATGGAAAAATATGAGTACATCATCCAACTTGGGAAAGAAGTTCCTTTAATTAATGAGCAATATAAGACAGAAGAATATATTATCAAGGGCTGTCAGTCCAAGGTATGGTTATATCCCGAAGTTAAAGATGGTAAGGTGTATTTCACTGCAGATAGTGATGCAATTATCACCAAGGGTTTGGTTAGCCTGATGGTAAAAGTTCTGTCTGGGCATACGGCGAAAGAAATCGTTGATGCAGACCTGTATTTCGTCGATGAGATAGGTTTAAAAGAACATTTGTCGCCGACTCGTGCGAACGGCTTATTGTCGATGATCAAACAGATGAAATTATATGCATTAGCATTGCAAGTCAATGCTTAACCGATAAAAAAAAGGGGATGACCATCATCCCCTTTTTTATGCATCTTAGTAGGAGCTTTGCTATTGGCTAGCGAGCTTATCCTATTAAATCTTTTATACTGATTTTTTTCATTTTCATCAACGCTTCTCCGGCGCTGGGATGTTGAAGATATGTTGCAATTTGTTCAGGCACAATTTGCCAACTTACACCAAATTCATCCTTACACCAGCCACACATGCTTTCTTGTCCTTGTGCTGTAATGCAATTCCAGTAATAGTCAATTTCCGCCTGATCTTTGCACAAGATGGTGAGCGAAATTCCTTCATTAAAAGTGAAGTTCTGATTGACACCACTATCCATCGCCATTAGCGTGAATCCTTTGATGAGGAATTGCGTATGTTGGATTAAACCCTCGTATTCACCTGCTGCGTAGCGCATGATACCGTTGCTCCGGAAGTCTTTAAATAGCTCCTCATAAAACTTTAGCGCGGCTTCACATTTACCTTGTTGGGAACCACAATACATCAGGGTAGGGACGATTGCTTGCTGATTGGTGTCGCTCACCTTGCCTTGGTATAATTGCCAGTTTACACCATATTTATCCGCTATCCAACCATAGTAGGGACTCCAGGGGTAGTTGTCTAAGGGCATTAATATCTCACCATCTGCTGAAAATACATTCCAGATACGATCAACCTCTTCTTTTGATTCGCAGATCACCATAAATGATATGGATGGATTGGGTTTAAATATCGGGCCTCCATTGATTCCGATAAATTTTACACCATCGAGCTGAGCCTCGACAACAATCGGAGAGTGGCTTGTAATAAGGCTGTTTGGAAAGGTCTGACAGTATAGGTCAAAAGCCTCTTTTGCATTTTGATCAAACCAGATGGAGGGTATAATTGAATTTTCCATGAGCGTCGATTTTTGAGTTGAAATCCATTATTTATATTTATCATTTAGTCCTTTGTTGGCGATAATCATCGGTCTGATTTTTTCGAGACGGGATAATTTAGTTTTTTCCTGCTTTGCCTCGTCGATATATTGGATATATTCTTTTTGTTTTCCCGGAGTTAATGCCTTGAAATGATCATGAAATGCCTCATCTGAACGAAGTGCCTCGAGTAAAAGACCGGACGGGGGGATAATTTCGGTTTTAGCTGGTTTAATTTCTTTTCCGTCATCAATTGTTTGAATAGACTCTTGAATATATGCTTCAATTTTGGCACGATCCATCTCATTCACATCCGTAAAACGCCATTGGCGAAGTGCTTTGGTTTTACCTTCTGAGGCATTGATCAGAAAGTTTTCTTTATCGTCTAAAAATACTCCGTTATAAAACCAGAGGGAAAAAAAATGTTTGAAGCCGCCCCACCCGATGACATTCTTTCCCTTGTGCGTATAAATATAACTACCCCATTTAAATTCTTTCTGTAGTGTGGTTTTCAACATAATCTGTTGCATCAGTTCTTCAGCCTCCTGCCAATTTCCGCGGCTTTTATGCCAGTTGGGGCCCTGTTTATCCTTGAATTTTTTGATGTTAAATGCAACGATATCCCGGATGATTTTTTCGGGGATGGGCTGGTCTATCGGAATCTGAATAGCTCCTTTTGTTGTTTTGAAAGATTTGAGCTGAGGAGCAAAATGTGCAATGGCGTCTGGCCCTGGGTATATTCCGAGATGTTGCTTATTCATGGCAAAATGAATCAGATTGCCATTCAATCGGAAGGTAGGCATCTGGTAGGAAATGGTTTCTATGGCTGAAGGGGGAACCGCTCCAGCAATAAGCTTGTAGATCTGAATGAGATATTCTTTCTTACCTCCCTCAAATTGGTTTATATATGCTTCGATTGTCGAAATGCTGCTTGTCATACTACTATTCCTAATTCTTGATCCTTGTGTATTTTGTTGACAGAAATCGGATCGTCTGCTGCATTAATGTGCTCAGGTTGTCCGTATTGATGTCACTTAGTTTCTTAATGTAAATACAAGCTTTCCCGAGCTTGAATTTTCCCAATTGTTCCACAAAGATCCTGTGTTCGTCGAGTCCGGTATATACATATAGCGAAATAGCGGCTTTTCGGGGGCTGAATCCTATCAAAGGAGCATGTCCTTGGTGACCGCTCGCGTATCTATAGTGGTACTGTCCGAAGCCGATGATGGATTCGCCAAACATTTTAGGGTCTTCATTTGAGACAGTCTGCATCAAATGTATCAGCTCGATGCTATCCGCTCTCTTTTGAATATCTGGTATTTCGCGAATAAAGTCATCGACATTCTTTTCGAGATAGGATGTTTTATTTGTTGTCATCGTTTCAACTTGTAATTTATTTGAAGTAGGTATTAGCTACATCTGCTGATTATATGATTTCTTTTAGTGTCATATCGGGCTCTTTATCTAGCTTATCAATTATTCAGTCGGTTGTTTCGACTTGACTTTCCTTGTATGGCGTCACTTCTATAGATATCATTTTCTTTGTTTAATTTATGAAAACATAAAATCAAACGCGCCTTTTCGAAGATTGATATTATATTCAAGATAAGCCTTCATACAGGCTAAAAAATTTGCCCAGCCTTCTGTTTGGCGCATCATAATCAAAATACCTTCCTGATCGTTGTTCATTTCATGTTCTGTAATTTTGACAACGGTAGAATCATCCACGAAGGAAGACAGGTGGATTTCAACTAGCTGATTGGCGATCCCTCCGCTCCAGTCAAACGAAATATAGGTGTCTGGGTGAATTGTTTTTCCGGTTACAGGGAAATTGTCCGGGAATTCGGGAAAAGTCCATTCTATGGTTTTTCCGGACTCCAGGCGACCGGTTGAAGATTTAATAAAATAATGATTCATTTTATTCGGATCAACTATAGCTTCGAAAACTTCACGTATGGGTTTTTGGATCTGAATACTTGCTTTAGCGGTTAGCTTTTCCATAATTTTAAATTTTTAACAAATATTGTATAAATACTGCCTCTAAGACATCCTGACTGTTTTTGGTAGTTTCGATAAGGATTTCACGGGTATTGACTGTCGATCGTATTTCAATATGCCGATGATCTCGGTAATTGTTCATGTTTCTTAAGTTTATAATATGAAATAAACAGCGCTAGCGTTAATAGGTTTTATTTTTTTTTGACTTTGCGTAACTATTCCCCTAATATGAACAAAAATTACACCTTATTTTTGGCTTTTTGAGGTATTTTTGAAGCTGGTATACATTATTTCTGTTGAACGGTTGTGCTCCTCCGAGCAGAAGGTTTGGCTTTGGAAGACAATTATAATATTAAACTTATGATAAATATCAGGTATTACCTTGTTTTAATACTTTCGGTTGCCACAATTGCGGTCAAAGGGCAAGTTAGAGACGTTAATAAGGGAAACGAAGCTGCGGATATGTTTAATGACCCTACTACAAGGGATATAAATGCGATATCGGCTGCAGAAGCTGGTTGGTGGAAGCAGTCTGCAACAGGACAAAAACAGCGTGTTGAAAAATGGAAAAAAGCAACCTTTGGCATGTTTGTCCATTGGGGTGTTTATTCGCAATATGGTAATGTGTGGAAAGGGAAAAAAGGTGGTGGATATGCGGAGCATTTGATGCGCGTCATGCACATCCCCCGTCAGGAATACCTGGATTCCGCAGCGAGATTTAATCCTGAAAAATTTAATGCAGAAGAATGGGTAACCTTGGCAAAAAATGCCGGTATGAAATACTTTATCATTACGGCTAAACATCACGATGGTTTTGCCATGTATCCTTCGCAATATGCCAGCGCTTATGCGATCAAGAGTACCGCATTAAAGGCAGATCCACTGGCAGAACTTGCTAGAGCTTGTCGGAGGCATGGGCTATTATTTGGGTTTTACTATTCACATGCATTTGACTGGGAGCACCCCGATGCGCCAGGAAATGACTGGGATTATACTAACCCGGGCGGGGATAAGTTGCTGGGGGGAGCAAATTGGTTCGACAATCATCCGGAATGGTTGCCTAAAGCAAAACGTTATGTAGATGAAAAGGCAATTCCGCAAATAACGGAACTGATCCATAAGTATCATCCCGACTTGCTTTGGTTTGATACACCGCATAAGTTACCTCTGTCCGAAAATTTAAGAATTCTGAAGGCAATCAGGGCTACTGATCCCTCTATTGTTGTTAACGGACGATTAGCTCGTACTGGTGACAAGAATTATGGTGATTATTTGAATACTGCTGATCGACCGGAAGAGTTCTACCCGGTTTCTGCAGGAGCTTATTGGGAGGCTATTCCTACAACGAATGATTCGTATGGCTATTCCTCAACAGATAAGAATTATAAGCCAACAGCGCATTTTATTCAATTGTTGGCAAAAGCCACAGCAATGGGAGGGAATATCCTGATGAATATTGGTCCCAAAGGCGATGGCCGTATTGATTCGCCTGATGTTGCTATTTTGCAAGGGATAGCGGCATGGATGGCAAAGAATAAGGAAAGTGTCATTAATGTAGATCCATCTCCTTTGCCTCGTCAACAATGGGGAGTGATTACGAAAAGAGGTAGTATCTTGTATTTGCATATCTTTAATAAGCCAAAAGGAGAGAAATTGACCGTAGGCGGACTTACCATGGGAGTTAAATCTATTTCTCTGTTGTCTTCAAAGAGGAGGATCAAAAACTATATTTCAGATGCTGTAGGACTTCATATCCCATTGGATCAAATAGCGGACGACCTGGCTGACGAAGTTATTGTTGTCCAATTAAAACAGGATACCGTCGCACCTGATAACAATGAGCTAGTTTTTGTTGATCCTAATATTGCGCAAAATAGGTTGTTGTCTTTCTATGCAAGACAATATGGGGATCCGATGAAATTTGGGGATGGCAAAAGGGATCGTTATTATGTTTCCGGATGGAAAAACAGTGAGCAGTATCTTGGATGGGATATCAATGTATTGGAACCTGCGCGCTTTGATGTCTCAATACGCTATGTAAAGGATGTGGAAAATGCGGGCGGGGAGATGATTTTAAAAATAGGGGGGAAAGAAATCAATTTCTTAATTGACCCATCATCTCCTACAAGTGGCCGTGGAAATTCGATATTGCTTGGCCAGATAGATTTGCCGAAAGGAAAGCAAGCAGTAGAACTTCACGCAAAAAATATTGTAGGGACGGAGACAGTTAAGTTCTTGGAGCTCATCCTGAGACATGATAAAAAGTGATCCCGCTGTGATTGGCTCAGCCCCGCAGTTCCCGTGCACATCCTTGAGCCTCCGTCGGATCGAACCCGGCCGGCCCTTCGTTCGAATCCTAAATACCTTAAACAAGAAAAGCTAACCTTGCGATTAGCTTTTCTTTGTGAACTTACTGGTACGAATATCGAACTCTTTTTTGGAAGATTAATAGTTATTAAACGTACTGAAAGATTATTTATCGTGGTGGACAATGAAAAGGTGTCTGCCGAAACCAAAGCCTACAAAAAGATACCGCAGATACTATCCTTTACCGATGAACAAGGCAACGACAATATGAAGCAGGTCATCGAAGCCAATTACAGGCAGGTCAAAGCGGATGTGGTGCTTATTGTGGAAAGCGAAATGGAACGTATCAAGAATGACCCCGATTTACAGCACTTGATACTGCAAGATGGATAACGGCTAAAATAATGGGTATACTAAAAAAATAAACAGACAGACTTGTCTGTTTATTTTTTATTCTATACATTTGCTTTCATAAAGGATATAAACATGAATACCCCTAGAGAAAGAATTATTGATACCGCTTCCCTACTGTTCCATCAACAGGGATATAATAGCACGGGAATTAATCAGATTATCAGTGAAGCCAATGTTGCCAAAGCAAGTTTTTACCAACACTTTAAATCAAAAGATGATCTATGTGTTGCGTTTTTAAATGCAAGACATGGATATTGGTTTTCTGAATTGATAACATACGTATCAAAATCGAAAAGCACCAAAAAAAGAATATTGAACGCCTTTGATTTCATTATTTATATGAACG
>Ga0308157_10000735_pt1 | contig 90953 bp, 89 predicted proteins | sample PhyBR1_FD_201035 | JGI IMG/M metagenome (GOLD analysis project Ga0308157, IMG submission 201035) | Phyllosphere microbial communities from UC Gill Tract Community Farm, Albany, California, United States - DLSLB.R1 | ecosystem: Host-associated > Plants > Phyllosphere > Unclassified | place: USA...
TGGTATAAACATCCTGACCATCCACAGGTTCTTTAACCTTCCAGTAATCAATAGGTTTCCACTGGCTGGAATTCACGCGCTGTTCCAGACGCGTTCCGTCCGTTCCGGTTAAATATTTTGAAAAAGCACCCTCCAGACCGGATTTTGTTGCGCCGTTATCCATACCTATTGTTCCGGCGCCGATTTGGGTGGTCGCGAGTTCGCGCTTATATTTTCGGTCTACTATAAATCCGCCGCGGTTTTTCCCTTTTTTGAAGATCGGGAACTTGCGGATGCGGTCGTAATCATCGAAGTCTAAACCTTTTACCAAGGCATAATATTGGTTTTGAGCCGCTTTCTGCTGATCGAAACGGTCGCGGAAATAACTTCTCGGTTTCCCGAACATCGTGGAAAGTGAATCTGTTAAAGCACCAATATTGTTGGAATACACGGTGTCTTTAATAATTTTAAAATCAATATAAACGTCATAACGCATTACAGTGGTCGCCAAAATAGAACCATCTGAGGCGAACAAATTGCCGCGCGCTGCCTGCAAAGTAGCTTCGCGGTAGTTGTTATTGATGTAATCGTCCTTAATTTCCTGGACGTTGGAGTTTTGTAAAACTAAAATTCTGGCCAGAAAAACGACAAACAAAATAAAGGCAAACCCTGTAAAAAGGTAGCCCCAGCGCAACGTCTTCGAACGTTTTTTTTCATATTCATTTTGCACCGCCATCTAAACTGTCTAGTTTTATCAATATTTTATGTGGATGATTTTCGAGCGATAACAGGGAATCCTGCACCATTTCTTTTCCCAATTCGGATTCTAATTTTACTTTTATTAACCGGCTTTGCGCATAAGCGTTTCTGGATTTATATTCTTCTGTCTGTTCTTTTAAAGCATTTACTTGCTCAATTTTTTGGCTTACCAGGTGATTGCTGTAAATCATAATCATCAGCAGCACGAAAACCACAGCAAAATAGCGGTAATGGATTTTTACCTCGTCGCGGTTCAGGAAATTTCCCTTCACAATGTCTATGAAAGTCAGTTTTTTTTGCGGACGATATGTTGGTTTTTTTGCCATTAAAAAATTCCGGTTCTTTTATGGTTTTTTACAATTTTATACCTGTTCTAAGTTTTGCGCTTCTTGCACGCGAGTTTTCATCGATTTCTTCAGTGCTCGGAATGGTAGCTTTGGATTGAAGCAATTCAAAGGTTTTAGCGAAATTTCCATAAATATCGCGTTCCGGTTCTCCTTCGAACATTCCATTCTTCAAAAATCGTTTTACCAAACGGTCTTCCAGCGAATGATAAGAGATCACCACCAATCTGCCACCCGGTTTTAAAATGCGGTGCGCCTGCAACAACATTTCTTTCAAAGCCTCCAATTCCTGATTGACTTCAATCCGAATTGCCTGAAAAATCTGCGCGTACACTTTATTTTGTTTGAACTGCGGAATATAACTGAACACTTTTTTCAGCTCTTCCGTAGTTTCAATAGGTTTCTTTTTTCGGGCTTGAACAATTTCTCGCGCTAATTTCCGCGATTCGCGGATTTCACCATACTGAAAAAGAATATTTGCGATATCATCTTCTTCATATTCATTAATGATTTTTTTCGCGTCCAAACCCTGCATCACGTTCATCCGCATATCAAGCGGTGCGTCGCTTCGCGTGGAAAAACCACGGTCGGCTTCGTCAAACTGGTGGGATGACACGCCTAAATCTGCCAAAATACCGTCCACCTGCGTAACTCCGTAAATAAACAGTGCATTTTCCAGAAAGCGAAAATTTTGGTTGATCAGCGTAAAACGTTCATCTTCGATGGTGTTTTTCAGCGCGTCCAAATCCTGGTCGAAACTGTAGAGTTTTCCTTTTTCGGAGAGTCTGCTGAGAATTTCCCGCGAATGACCACCGCCGCCGAAAGTACAATCCAGGTAAACACCATCGGGATTTGTTACCAAATCATCGACACTTTTTTTCAGCAAAACAGGATTGTGATACATTATATTCAGGTTAAATTCTCTTGATTTCCTCAGAAATTACAGCGCTTCATCATCAAAGCTCAGGTTTCCCATCACTTCTTCGGCGAGTTTTGCAAAATTTTCCTCGGAGGTTGCGATAACATTTTCGTAGGCTTCTTTGTCCCAAATTTCTAAAAGTTCGCCTGCGCTGGTAATGACGATTTCTTTTTTCAGGTGGGCAAAATGGGTTAAATCTTTAGAAATTTGAAGTCGCCCCGCATTGTCCAGTTCCACCACTTTTACACCGGCGGTGAACTGGCGGATGAAGTCGGCATTTTTCTTGACAAACCTGTTTAAGCCGTTAAGTTTTTTCATCAGCTGCTCCCAGACGCTTATCGGATATAGTTCCAGACAGGGCTGAAATACAGCACGTTTGATGATAAAAGAACCTTCATCGAAATCTCCCATTTGCTTTACCAGCGCGGCAGGAAGTTTTAGGCGACCTTTGTCGTCTATTCTACATTCATATGTTCCGATGAAATTCTTCATTTGGGACAAATTTATATAAAAATTTCTAAAAGCTCCCACTTTTACCCACTTTTTGACTTAATGTTAATAAGTTTCTATTTTGGGGTTAACAGGCTGATTGAAAAGGAGTTATTCAAACCATAAAAATTCCCCCTTTTAGCGGCATATTTTTGATAAAAAAAATCTTAATTTTATTATTATAAAAAGGTAAATTATAATTTGGTGTTTAATTTGTATTTTTGCACACGCTCAAGGCGTACACTCTATGATATTTAAAACAAAAAAAGAAAAAAAATTCGCTTTTATTGAAGCTGGTGAAGGTGAACCGATTATTCTGCTCCACGGATTAATGGGCGGTTTAAGCAATTTCGAAAAAACGGTAATGTTCTTTTCCGACCGGGGTTACAAGGTGTTTGTTCCCGTGCTTCCGGTGTATGATTTACCGGTGCTTAATACCAACTTAACCACAATAGCGAAGTATGTTTCGAAGTTTATTGAAGAAAAAGTAGGGAGTCCGGCAGTTATTGTCGGTAATTCTATGGGTGGACATATTGGGCTGATCTTAACGTTGGCACGTCCCGACCTGGTCACGCATTTGGTTTTAACTGGAAGTTCCGGCCTTTACGAAAGAACTTTCGGTGACAGCTTCCCACGAAAAAGCGACAAAAATTATATCCGAAAAAAAACCGAAGAAGTTTTCTACGACCCGATTATTGCCACCGATGAGTTGGTGGACGAGGTTTTTTCCGTGGTGAATGACCGTATGAAAGGAATAAAAACCGTAATGCTGGCGCGTAGTGCTATTAAACACAATATGCTGAACGATTTACCAAAAATCACCACACCGGTTTGCTTAATCTGGGGAAAACAGGACAACGTAACTCCGCCCGACGTAGCAATTGATATGAATAAATTTTTGCCAAATTCTGAGCTGCACTGGATTGAAGAATGCGGCCACGCTGCGATGATGGAAAAACCCGACGAGTTCAATGAAATATTGTACGAGTGGTTGCAGCGCAAGAAAATATAGTTTGATGGAAGTTCTGCTTCCATTTTTTATTTCAGTTAATTTAAATTTTTAGAACATGGTTATCAAGACAGCAGAATTCGTAAAAAGCAGCGGCAAATGGCAGGAATGCCCGGAACCTACTTTACCGGAATATGCCTTTATCGGCCGGTCTAATGTGGGGAAATCCTCTTTGATCAATGCTTTAATGAACCATAAAGATTTGGCAAAAACCTCCGGAACGCCCGGAAAAACGCAGCTCATCAATCATTTTCTGATCAATGAAAATTGGTATTTAACCGATTTGCCGGGCTATGGTTATGCGCGCGTTTCCAAAACTTTGCGTAAAGATTTTGAAAATCTCATCATTAATTATATTCTGAACCGCAAAAACCTGGTGAACCTTTTTGTGCTCATCGATGCGCGACATACACCGCAGAAAATCGATATTGAATTTATTGAATACTGCGGCGAAAGCGGAATCCCGTTTTCTTTGGTTTTTACCAAAGCTGATAAGTTAAAACCCAATACGGTTATTGAAAACGTAGAAAAATATAAACAGGAATTGCTGAAAACATGGGTGGATCTGCCGGAAATTTATGTCACTTCCGCTGAGAAAAAAACCGGCGGCGAAGAGATTTTGGCTTTCATTTCCAATACCAACCAATTTTTGCAGCAAAATCACGTAAAATTCGATAATTAGCAGCTTTTATTTTTATGCAAACTGACGCAGCGGTCTGGCAGGTAAAATCCTTCAGCGAACTTTCTACCCCGGAATTATACAAAATTTTGCAGGCAAGAATTGATGTTTTTGTGGTGGAACAGAATTGTCCTTATCCCGAAACCGATGGTTACGATGACAAAGCACTTCACCTTTGGGCAGAAAAAAATGGCGAAATCGCGGCGTATTGCCGGATTTTCGCAGCCGGAATTAAATATGATGTTCCATCCATCGGGCGCGTTTTAACCACCGAAAAATTTCGTGGCCAAAATTTCGGAAAAGGTTTAATGAAAATCGCGGTGGATATTGTGGAGACGCGTTTCGCCACCACTCAAATGCAGATTTCAGCACAGGATTATATTTTGAAATTTTATGAGGAGTTTGGTTTTCAATCTACCGGAAACTCTTATCTGGAAGACGATATCCCGCACACCGAAATGCGCCGGAATTAGAAAACGAAAAAAAATTTGCCGCTGAAACGGCTAAAAATTAAGAACCGGAAACAATGCTATCTCCGGTTTTTTCATGCCTTGAAGTAAAAGTTATTTCTTAAATTAGCACATTAAATTTTATTAAATGAAACGAATTTTTTTACTGCTCACCTTTATGCTGAGCTTTATGCAACTGAAAGCAGATGAGGGAATGTGGCTTTTGACCATGATTAAGCGACTGAATGGGGTAGACCTACAAAAACAGGGGCTAAAACTTACCGCAGAAGAAATTTATTCTGTGAACAACTCCAGCTTGAAAGATGCCATCGTGCAGTTTGGTGGCGGCTGTACCGCGGAAATGGTTTCTAAAGAAGGCTTGCTTTTTACGAATCACCACTGTGGATACGGAAATATCGCGGCACTTTCAACTCCGGAAAAAGACCATTTAACCAATGGTTTCTGGGCGATGAAAAGAAGTGAAGAACTTCCGGCAAAAGGTTTATCAGTTCGATTTTTGGTAAGAATGGACGATGTTTCGAAAAGAATCAACGCGAAACTTAACGATAAAATGTCTGCAGAAGAAAGAAAAAATATCATCGATGCAGAATATAAACTGATCCAGAATGAAAACTCTGAAAACGGAAAATATACCGTTGTAGTTCGGGATTTTTTCAATGGTAATGAGTTCTATTATTTTGTATATCAGGATTTTAAAGATGTAAGATTGGTAGGAACTCCGCCAAATTCTTTAGGTAAATTCGGTGGCGATACCGACAACTGGGAATGGCCAAGACATACTGTAGATTTCTCTGTGTTCCGCGTTTATGCTGATGCCAACGGAAATCCTGCAGAATATTCTGCAACCAACGTTCCGATGAAACCAAAACACGCTTTGCCAATTTCATTGAAAGGGTACAAGCCTGGTGATTTCACCATGATTCTTGGTTTTCCGGGAAGAACCAACCGTTTTTTACCGTCTTTCGGTATTGAGCAAATGGTGAACAAAGATTATCCGGCTTGGGTAGAAGCATCTAAAGTTGCCATGGACGTCATGAAAAAATACATGGACAAAGATCAGGCAACCAAATTGGATTATGCTTCGCAATACGCAAGTGTGGCGAACTACTGGAAAAACCGTCAGGGAACCATCGATGCAGTTGAGAAAAACGGCACCATCTCTGATAAACAAAGAGAGGAAGCGAAATTCCAGGCATGGGCGCTTTTACCTGCTAACGAGGCGACCTACGGAACTGTTCTTCAGGATTTGAAAAGCAATTACGCGCAGTTCTCTAACCGTAACGTTGAAAGAAACTACGCGTCGCAACTTCAGAGAAACGCAAAATATATCGGTATTGCTTACCAGTTAGGTTCTTTGTTGAAAACTTACGCAGATCAGGACGAAGCAGCGAGAGTTACCATGAAACCTAAAGTTGTGGATGCAATCAACAGGTTATACGACAAGCTGAACTTAAAACTGGAAGGTGAAATGCTGAATTCTATGGTGGCGCTTTACCAGCAAAGAGTTACAAAAGGTGATGCCTCGCCAACGCTTTTGGCAGCAGATGCGAAAAACCTTTCTACAATGGCTTACGGATCCATTTTTGCGACCAAAGAATCTGCCATGAATTTCTTAAACAATCCGGACAGATTGAAAATCGATGCTGATCCACTGTTGAAATTAGCGAACGGTTTCGTAAATGACCAGAAATTATTATCTGAAAAATATGCTAAAGTTGATGAAGCTTTTGCAAAAAACAACCGCATTTTCTTAGATGGTTTGAGAAAATCTCAGCCTGCTAAAGCTTTTTACCCAGATGCGAACTCTACTATGCGTTTGACTTACGGTTCGGTGAGCACTTTGCCGGAAAGAGCAGACAGAAACTATGCAGGTATTTCTGAAAAAGATAATTACTATACCGACATTCAGGGAATGGTGGCGAAATACAAAAAAGGTGACGAAGAATTCGATTTGCCACAAAGATTTTTAGATTTGGTAAAAAAGAAAGATTTCGGTCAATATAAAGACAAAAAAGGATTTATGCCGGTGAACTTTTTATCGAACAACGATATTACCGGTGGTAACTCTGGTTCACCAATCCTTGACGGTGAAGGCAGATTGCTTGGTTTGGCTTTCGACGGTAACAGCGAAGCGTTAAGCGGCGATATTATCTTCGATCCGAAACTGCAAAAAACCATCAACGTTGATGTAAGAATGGTTCTTTGGACCATCGACAAATACGGACAGGCAGGTCACCTAATCAGTGAAATGACTTTGGTTAAATAACCTGATTTTTCCTAAAATATAAAGACTGCTGAAATTTTCAGCAGTCTTTTTTTTGGCTTAAAAACGGCACTTTTTTCCCATTTTGTAAAACTGAAAAATTAGGTATTTTATGCCGGAATTTTTAATTATCAACTATCAACTGACAACTATCAACTAAATTGGTAAAACAAAAAAATATGCCGTGAAAACAACATATTTTTTAAAATTATAAGCAAAAAATTTGATCTTTTTGCCAGTAAAAGATTTGTTTTATTTTTCCCAAACCAAAGCGCTCGCGCCTAAAATTGCGGCATCAGCTTCATTCAGTTCGCTGAAAACTAAGGAAACCTTGTTCCGGAAAATCGGTAACAGGTTGCGTTCCATGTGAAGTTTTGTCGGTTTCAGAATGAAATCTCCGGCCTTGATTACTCCGCCGAAAAGCAAGATCGCTTCCGGTGAAGAAAACATTACAAAATTGGCTAAAGCTTCACCCAATTTCTGTCCCGTATAACGGAACACTTCAATAGCAGTCGCATCGCCGGCAATGGCGCATTCATAAACGACTTTCGAGCTGATGGCTTCTTCAGGGTAAGTATTTAACATTGAGTCTGGGAATTCTGCGCGCATTTTCTTCGCGGTAATCGCAATTCCTGTGGCGGAGGCGTACGCTTCCAAAGATCCTTCAGAACCGGTGCTCCAGTGTTTTCTGCCGCCCGGTTTTACAATCGTATGTCCGAGTTCACCGGCGAAACCATCGTGACCGTACAAAAGGTTTCCACCGGTGACAATTCCGCTTCCTACTCCGGTTCCCAGTGTCATCATGATGAAATCTTTCATTCCGCGCGCGGCACCAAACATCATTTCACCGAGTGCGGCAGCATTGGCATCGTTCGTCATCTTACAGCGTATACCGAACTTTTTAGTCATCAATTCTGCGAAGGGCACAATTCCTTTCCAATTCAGGTTGGGGGCCTGCTCAATAGTCCCTGTATAATAATTGGCATTCGGTGCACCGACCCCAATTCCGTCGAGTTTTCCTCCATCACAGTGTCTGGCGATGAGTGGCGCAAGATTTTCGTGTAACGCGTCGATAAAGTCTTCCACAAGCGGGAAATCGTCAGTTTTTAAGCTGCCTTTTTCTAAAATCTGGCCCCGATGATTTACAAGTCCGAATTTGGTATTGGTACCGCCGATATCAATACCGAGCGCAACTTGCTGCGAAAGATCTACTAATGCCATTTATCTATTTTTAAGGCATTAAAAGTACAAAAAATTAAAATGTGTGCATAAAAAAACTTCTCCAGCAGCCTGAAGAAGTTTGGTATTTAGTAAGTGTAAGTTACGCCGGGATTTCGCCTTTGTAAAGGAAAGAAATAATTTCTTTGTTTACTCTTTCCACCATTTCGGTGAAAAGGTAAAAGGATTCCTGTTTGTAAATGACGAGCGGATCTTTCTGCTCGTAAACCGCGCCCTGAGATGAACGACGCAAGTCATCCATTTCTCTGAGGTGAAGTTTCCAGTTTTCATCGATAATCGCTAAAGAGATATTTTTTTCGAAATCATTGATCAAAGATTCACATTTCGTTTCGTACGCTTCTTTCAAATCCGTTACAATCGTCATTGTTTTAATGCCGTCGGTGAACGGAACCTGAATCATTTTAAACATGGAACCTTGATTTTGGTACACGTTTTCGATGATTGGGAACGATTTTTCTTTCAACAGGTTCAGTTTCATCTGGTAATCATCGGAAGCCGCTTTGTAAAGCAAATCAGTAAGTTCAGGAACTTGTTTTGTCTTAAAGTCATTTTCACTGAACGGAGTTTCCATGGTGAAATATTTGATGACTTCATATTCAAATTCTTTGAAATCGCCTTCCAGTTTTCCACGCGAAACAATCGACTGCGCTACATCGAAAATCATGTTTGAAATGTCATATTTCAAGTGATCGCCGAAGAGGGCATTCTTTCTTCTTTTGTAGATAACGTCACGCTGTTTGTTCATCACGTCGTCATATTCAAGGAGTTTTTTACGAACACCGAAGTTGTTTTCCTCCACTTTTTTCTGTGCTCTTTCGATGGATTTTGAGATCATTCCGTGCTGAATAACTTCACCTTCTTTATGACCCATTTTATCCATCATTTTCGCAATTCTTTCAGAACCGAAAAGACGCATCAGATTATCTTCTAATGAAACATAGAACTGGGAACTTCCCGGATCTCCCTGACGACCAGCACGACCACGCAACTGTCTGTCCACACGTCTGGAATCGTGTCTTTCTGTGCCGATAATCGCTAAACCGCCGTTTTTCTTAACGTCGCCCTGTAATTTAATATCGGTACCACGACCCGCCATGTTTGTTGCAATAGTTACAACACCGGGACCCCCCGCCATTGCTACGATTTCCGCCTCACGTGCGTGGAGTTTTGCATTTAAGACATTATGCTGAATTTTTCTAAGCTGAAGTGCTCTGGAAAGCAACTGAGAAATTTCTACCGAAGTGGTACCCACCAAGACCGGTCGGCCATCTGCGGTTAATCTTTCAATTTCTTCAATTACAGCATTATATTTTTCACGGTTGGTTTTGTACACCAAATCCTGTCTGTCATCACGAATAATTGGTCTGTTGGTCGGGATTACAACAACATCCAATTTATAGATTTCCCAAAGTTCGCCGGCTTCTGTTTCGGCTGTACCCGTCATCCCCGCAAGTTTGTTGTACATACGGAAGTAGTTTTGAAGGGTAATGGTAGCAAAAGTTTGCGTTGCGGCTTCAATTTTTACATTTTCTTTCGCTTCGATTGCCTGGTGAAGACCATCGGAATAACGTCTTCCTTCCATGATACGACCGGTTTGCTCATCAACGATTTTTACTTCACCATTGATTACGACGTATTCATCGTCTTTTTCGAATAAGGTATACGCTTTAAGCAATTGGTTTAAAGTATGTACACGCTCAGATTTTACGGCAAAATCAGTGAATAATTTTTCTTTTGCTTCAAATTCTTCTTCTTTGCTTAAATTCTTCGCTTCAACTTCTGCGATTTCGGTTGCGATATCCTGTAAAACAAAGAAATCTTTATCTTCATTTCCGGCAGACATATATTCTACACCTTTATCGGTCAGGTCAATCTGGTTATTTTTTTCGTCGATAACGAAATATAAATCTTTGTCAACAATCGGCATGTCGCGGTTGTTGTCTGCCATATATTGGCCTTCAACTTTCTGAAGAAGCGCTTTGTGACCGCTTTCAGAGAGGAATTTAATAAGCTGACGGTTTTTTGGCAAACCTCTGTACGCCTGCAATAATTTAAATCCGCCTTCTTTGGTATTTCCGTTACTGATGAGTTTTTTAGCCTCATTGAAAATGGCACTTACCGTCTTTTTCTGAATTTCTACAATTCGGTCTACGGAAGGTTTCAAAGTATCAAATTCCTGACGGTCACCTTGCGGAACCGGCCCAGAAATAATTAATGGTGTTCTGGCATCATCCACCAAAACCGAATCCACCTCATCAACGATGGCATAATTTAATTCACCCTGAACTAGTTCAGAAGGTGAAGTCACCATGTTGTCTCTCAAATAATCGAAACCGAATTCGTTATTGGTTCCGTAAGTAATGCTGGATTGGTAAGCTTTTCTGCGCGCATCCGAGTTCGGCTGATGAAGATCGATACAGTCAATGGAAAGTCCGTGGAACTGATAAAGTGGGCCCATCCAAGCGGAGTCACGTTTCGCCAAATAATCATTGACAGTTACAACGTGAACGCCACGCCCCGGAAGCGCATTAAGGTAAATCGGTAAAGTTCCTACCAAAGTTTTACCTTCACCTGTCGCCATTTCCGCAATTTTACCGTTGTGTAGAACTACACCACCAATGAACTGTACATCGTAATGCACCATGTCCCATTTAATTGGTGTTCCGGCGGCATCCCATTGGTTTTTCCAAACTGCGACATCGCCCTCTAATTCCACAAAATCTCTGTTGGCTGCAAGCTGGCGGTCCATTTCGGTTGCCTGCACGCGGATTTCCCCGTTTTGTGCCAAACGGCGAGATGTTTCTTTAATCAGCGCAAAAGCTTCAGGTAAAATATCAGAAAGTACTTTTTCTTCAATTTGATAAGAATCTTTTTTCAGCGTTTCAATTTTAGCAAAAAGGGCTTCTTTCTCGTCAATATTGAGAGAATTTTTAATCTGTTCTTTGGTTTGCTCAATCTGTGCTGTAATTTCCGCGGTTGCAGTTTTCAGTTTTTCTTTAAATTCAGCAGTTTTCTGCCGTAAGCCGTCATCGGACAATTCACCGATCAGTGGTTCTGCTGCTTTAATTTTGCTTACAACTTTTTTTACTTCTTTAAGATCAGTTACATTTTTATCACCAAGAAAACCTTTAAGAACTTTGTCTATAAAACCCATACTATTTACTTTAAGCACATGTTTGACAACACGGCGCTATTTAAAATTTTAAAATTTTTAGAATTTTTCTAAAATATAAAAGCCGATTGCCAAAGATGACCACCGACTGTGTTTTTTAATATTCATCTTCATTCCAGAGGAAATCATCGTCAGTTGGATAATCGCTCCAAACTTCTTCGATGGATTCATAAATTTCCCCTTCATCTTCGATTGCCTGAAGGTTTTCTACCACCTCCATGGGTGCGCCTGTCCGTATTGCATAATCAATAAGTTCTGCCTTTGTCATCGGCCAAGGTGCGTCGCTTAGATAAGAAGCCAATTCTAATGTCCAATACATATCATTTTATTTTTTGCAAAAGTATAAAAATAGGCGACATAAAAAAGGTTTTTGTCGCTGATTTTCAACAAACTTTGGTTATTATTTTCTTTCAATTTCAGGAACCGTTTCTCAAAAACCATTCCACAAACTTTTTTATGCCATTTGGGAAGTGAGTGGTTGGTTGATACCCAAGAAAAGTCTTGGCTTTGTGGATGTCGGCATTGGTTTTCAGCACATCACCTGGCTGCATTGGCAGCGGGTTTTTGCGCGCTTTTTTTTGCAGTTCATTTTCGATGGTTTCCACCATTTCATTGAGGGTCACCACCTGGTTTTCACCCAGATTAACAATTTCAAAAACCGGGCTTTTGCTTTCTAAGTAATTAATTGCTTTTTGGATGCCTTCAATGATATCATCGATGTACGTATAATCTCGCGCCGTAGAACCGTCGCCGTAGAAAGGAATTTCCCGGTCCTCAGCGATGTTTTTTGTGAATTTATGGATGGCCAGATCTGGTCTTTGCCGCGGTCCGTAAACGGTGAAAAACCTCAGGTGAATCATATCTATTCCATATAAATGATGGTAAACATGACCTAAAATCTCGGTGCATTTCTTAGTCGCTGCGTACGGAGAAATTGGTTCATCAACGGCATCATTTTCCCGAAACGGAATTCTTTCATTATTTCCGTAAACGCTGGAGCTTGAGGCAGATATAAACTTTTGAACACCAAAATTTTTCGCCAGTTCCCATAAATGCATCGTTCCTTTAATATTCACTTCCTGATAATCCAAGGGTTTTTCAATGGAAGGCCTTACACCCGCGAGCGCTGCAAGGTGAATGATTAGATCGATTTTATGTTTTTGAAATATTTTTTCAAGCCCTTCCAGATCGCGAATATCCTGATAATAAAGCTGATAGTGTTTTGTGGAAGTTTCAAAAATCAGCTTTTGGATATCCAGTTCTTTTTCGTGAAAACTGAATTCCAAAGTTTTTCCGACCGATTCCAGGGTATTTTTTATTTTTACCTTATAGTCATAAAAATCATCAAAATTGTCTATGTTAATGACAGAATGTCCGCTCTTCAGCAAATGTTCAACGAGGTGCGAGCCGATAAATCCGCTTCCACCGGTAACAAGATAATTCATCTTTGAGTTTTATTTTACACAAATTTAATTAAAATCAAATCATTAATTTTACTGAAATATTTAGCCATGCAATTCACCGGACAGATTCTGAAAATGACCACCCAAAACGGAAAACCCATCCAGTATTTCCTGAATCTTTCTCATGACCTTATTAATATGAATCAGGTGATTGGCAAAAATTTGAAGCTCAAACTCATCGGCTATGAATGTGTAAACTGCGGTCGCGACGAGAAAATTTACCGCATGGGTTTCTGCAAGAAATGCTTTTTTGAAAGTCCTTACGCCAGCGACACCATTATCCGACCGGAACTTTCCACCGCTCATCTCGGCATTGAAGAACGCGATCTTGAAGTCGAGCAGCAAATTCAGCTCGCGCCGCATATCGTTTATCTCGCGTATACCGGAGATGTAAAAGTCGGCGTGACGCGTGAAACGCAATTACCTACACGCTGGATTGATCAGGGCGCCACATTTGCGCTGCCCATTGCGAAAACCGACAACCGCTACGAAGCTGGAATGATTGAAGTCGCGCTGAAAGAACATCTCGCCGATAAAACCAACTGGAAAAAAATGCTGGAAGATGATTTTGAAGATGATTTGGATTTGGCAGATTTCCGTGAAAAAATTAAGGACCATTTCCCCGAAAATTTCCAGAATTTCTACACCATGGAACACGAAATGCTGCGTCTGGATTATCCCTACGAAGCGCCGGACAAAATCGTTTCTTTCAACCTGGATAAAACTCCGGAATTTGAAGGAATTCTGCGCGGAATCAAAGGTCAGTATTTATCTTTCGAAGGAGGGAATTTTATAAATGTGAGAGGGCATGAGGGTTACGTCGTGCAGCTGGACATAACGGGTTAATTCACCGTCATTCGTGGCATAGATTTTTAATCCCCCAAATGATGAAGAAAAATTACATCCGGTTTCTTTCCATTTTTTTGGCGGTTATAGTGCTTATTTTTTTGGTTTTTAATTTTGGAATCAATTTCTGGCTCCAAAATAACCTTGCCGGATACATCAAAAAAAATTCTCAGTATAATGTCGCGTACAACGACCTGAAAGTTGATATTGTCACCGGCGACATCTCCGCATCCGCGATTACCATTGAAAATAAAACAAATGCGGACCCCAATATCATCGGTCTTCAGGGACACATAGATTCACTTTCCATCAGTCGTCTGGGGATTTACGACGCCGTTTTCCACAAAGTCATCAATTCCACCCAACTCATTTTGGTTCGCCCCGATTTAAAAATCACGCTAGCAAAACCGGTTGACGACAAAACCGGAAAAAAAAGAAATCCGGTCGTTTTCGAAAATTTGACCATAAAAGGGGGAAATATTTCAATTTTTAAACACACCCATCAGAAATATTTTTCGGTGAAAAATCTCGATCTGGATGTTGAAAATATTCAGATGACAGAGGAAAGTGTGGAAAGAAAACTTCCCGTAGTTTTTGATACGTACGCGATTCAGGGGCAAAAGTTCTTCTTTCGCCCAAATAACAAGTACGCAATAACCGCAAATTTTATTACCACGGAAGCTGGAAAAATGAGCGTAAAGAATTTCGCCGTCGTGCCGCTGCTTACATTTGCGAATTTCACCAGGTTTTATCCGAAGGAAAATAATCTCTTTGATTTTAAAACTTCCGAAATGAATTTCACTGACATCGAAGTTGCAGAAAATAAAATTTCCCTCGCCAACGCGCATTTTGAAAATCCGGAGCTGAAAATCCGCAAGACTTCCGCAAACGCGAAAACCAAGAAAAGCGATTTTAATTTTGTGGTGAATATGGATGACGTGCTCTTTAAAAACGCGAAAATTTCGGTTTTAAAACCCGACGGCACACCAAAATTCTCCGCCGGAAATCTCTCGCTGAACATCAATAAGTTTTTGATGAACCGCGAAACTTCTAGGGAAGCATTGCCTTTTGAATATGCAGATTTTGATATCGCGGGGAAGCAAATCCACTTCGTTTCCGAGACGGAAAATATCAATATCGAAAACTTTAGTTTTAATCAAAAAAATGCAGATTTTAAAAATATCGCCTTAAAACCAGTAAATTTTTCAAAAAATAAAACCGCCTTGGATTTGAATGTGAAGCAACTTCAGCTGAAAATTAATGAACTGAAGCTGGTAGAAAATAAGCTGAAGGTGGATGTTCAGAAGGTTTTGCTTAATGGTGTTGAGGGAAAGATTGCCGCCGCAAAAAAATCTGGTGCTAAAAAGGCAAATTTTTCGGGTTTACAATTTCCTTTAAAAGTCAAAAATCTGGAAATCCGAAACAGCAATCTTTTAATTGAAAATGAAAAGTCGCCGTTGGTTTTAAAAAGTTTAAACGGTTATGTTCAAAATATTCAGATGGATGCCGAAACCGTGAAAAATGCGCTTCCCTTTAAAACCGGAAATTATAGCCTTACAACACGGAATTTTCAATACAGAACGGAATTTTATAATTTGACAGCGTCGCTGATGAAACTCAATAAAAATGTTTTGGAAGTTTCAAATTTCGCGGCAAAACCGTTGCTTTCACGCGCGCAATTCATCCGAAGGATTCCGACAGAAAAAGATTTGTATGATGTGAGCGTGAAGCAGATTTCGATGAACGGAAACTGGGATTTGCTTTCAGAATCAAAATATCTGGAGGCGTCACAGGTTTCATTAAACCAGATGAATGCAAATATTTTCCGCAGTAAACTGCCGAAAGATGATCTCACCGAAAAACCGTTGTATTCCGAACTTTTACGCAGCATTAAGTTCCCGATGTACATTCAAAATCTGGATATTAAAAATTCCGTTTTGGAATATGAAGAAGACACGAAAAAAAGTGACGGGCCGGGGAAACTGACTTTTGGTAGCTTTAATATGAATGTGAAGAACCTGAATTCCGGAAAGATGAAAGGCAGGCCGACTTTTGTTCCGATCGCGATCACATGCCGCTTTATGAACGCGTCGCCGATGAATGTGAAATGGTCTTTTGACACGGCAAATTTAAATGATGCTTTTGCTATTTCCGGAAATATTGCCGATTTACCGGCTTCCAGAGTGAATCCTTTCATCGAACCTTATCTGAAAATTCAGGCAACGGGACTGATTTCTGATTTGATTTTTAATTTTAAAGGCAATCAGCGCGGAATTTTCGGAAGCTTAAACATGAAACATGAAAATCTCCGCATCGGCATCCTGAAAGAAAGCGGTGAAAAAAATAAATTACTGTCTGCTGTAGCAAATATTTTTGTGAAAACCGACTCCGGAAACTACCCGGAATCCGTGGAAGTGGAAGGGGTGGAAAGAGATAAAACGAAATCTTTTTTCAATTTGTTCTGGCGCGGAATTGAACAGGGTCTGAAGAAAACCTTGCTCGGAAAAAACGCCCCGAAAACCGAGAAATCCATAAAGAACACTGTTGATAATACGAAGACCGCTTTGGAGCAAAATAAAAAAGACCTGCAGCAAACCAAAACTGAAGTCAAAGAAAAAGTGGAAGATATCAAAGCGAAAGCTGAAGAAAAAAAAGCGCCTAAAAAGCGCGGTTTTTTTGAAAAAATCTTCAAGAAAAAATCCGAAAATTAATTTTTCGGATTTGTCTTTATTGGATATCGTATTCTGCTCTTTCGTGAATCGGAACTTTCCGCAGGAAATTATCGAATTCTTCACCGCTGTAATTACTTGTGGCGCCATAAGAATCCAGCAAAGTGGCGAGCTCGCCATCGCGGTCTTCAATTAAATATAGTACCGCGTTGTCATCCGGATTGCTTTCACCTTCAAAACGGTAAGATTTCACGATTACAAGATCTTCGGGACTGTAAATTTTTTCATTTTTACCTAAAATCATCTGATGTTCTTCATTCATACAGATTTCTTTGGTAATGCCTCTTTTGTTAAGCGAATTATAAACTTCGGATAAAGTTTTAAGATTGTGAATTGACATGATTTTTAAATTTGGAAGTAACTAACAAAAAAAGTACCACCAAGATTGGAGCCTATTTTTTCCGGCTTAAAAGGGTGTTTTTTTGGATTTTCCCAACCAAACTTCCAGAAAACAAAAAAGCATTGCTAATCCTGTGATTAACAATGCTTTTAAAGTACCTCGGACGGGACTTGAACCCGTACATCCTTACGGACACAGGATTTTAAGTCCTGCGTGTCTACCAATTCCACCACCAAGGCAAGTGGAGCGAAAAACGGGATTCGAACCCGCGACCCCGACCTTGGCAAGGTCGTGCTCTACCAGCTGAGCTATTTTCGCGATTATATTTTCTTTAAAAATATTAAAAAAAATGTGCGGATGAAGGGACTCGAACCCCCACGCCTCACGGCACCAGATCCTAAGTCTGGCATGGCTACCAATTACATCACATCCGCGAAATGAACACCTGTTCTCTTTTTTTGTGAGTGCAAATATAAAAACTTTTCCCACTTAAAGCAATAAATTTTTTTAAAATTTTAATTTTTCAAAATTACCTGCAGAACTTTCTTTTTCTGTCCAATTTTATTACTTTTACCACCTTAACGAATTTATATCATGGAATTACAAGGCACAGTAAAGAAAATAACTGAACTTCAGACATTTGCAAGCGGTTTTCAAAAAAGAGAAATGGTCCTGATGACCGAAGAACAGTACCCACAACCTATAAATATTGAATTTTTACAGGATAAAAGCGATTTGCTGAATCAGGTAAAAGAAGGTGATAAAGTAAAGGTTTCTATCAATATAAGAGGCAGAGAATGGACGTCTCCGCAGGGCGAAGTGAAATATTTCAACTCGATCGTTGGTTGGAGACTGGAAAATGTAGCTTCCAATGCTGCTGAGCCAACTCAGGCTTCCTCTACAAATTCGCAACCTGCACAAGGTGGAAATGTTTTCGAAGAAGAAGACGACGATTTGCCTTTCTAAAAAGTTTAGTAAAATAATTTAAATCCTGCTTTCCCGGCAGGATTTCACTTTCTATGGTACTTTTAAACCCGAACGAAATTTCTTTTCCGGATCCGCAGCATTTGGATTCCGAAAGCGGCGTGGTAGCCATGGGCGGCGATCTTTCACCCGAAAGATTGCTTTTTGCCTATCAGCTGGGGATTTTTCCGTGGTTTAATCCGGGCGAAGAAATCCTGTGGTGGTGTCCCGATCCGCGTTTCGTGCTTTTTCCTCAGGATTTAAAGGTTTCAAAATCGATGCGGAAAATTTTACGCGACGGAGTTTTTAGTTTTACGGAAAATACCTGTTTCCAAAAGGTTTTGGAAGAATGCGCAACTATTTATCGAAAAGATCAGGACGGCACCTGGCTTTCAGAAGAACTCATTGAATCTTTAGTAAAGCTGAATGAAGCCGGTTTTGCAAAAAGCATCGAAGTTTGGCAAAATGATGAACTTGTGGGTGGATTTTACGGCATCCAGATCGGGAAAATTTTCTGTGGTGAAAGTATGTTTTCAAAAGTCAGCAACGCGTCGAAGGCCGGTTTCATCAATTTTATCCAAAATGAGGGCGAAAATTTAGAGCTCATTGATTGTCAGGCTCATTCTGAACATTTAGAAAGCTTAGGCGCAAAGATGATTCCGAAAAGTGAATATTTAAAACTTCTAAAAAAAAACAGCTATGAATCCTGAAAAAGAAAGATGGATTTTATTGATCGTACTTTCCATCATTTGGGGTTCATCATTTATTTTAATTAAAAAATCGCTGGAGCATTTTAATCCTTATGAAGTCGGCGCCTTGCGTGTTTTAATTGCGGGAATTTTGCTTCTGCCGGTGGCGCTTGGAAACATCAAAAAATTTCCAAGGAAAAATGTAAAATGGCTAATCGTTGCCGCTTTGACCGGTAATTTTATTCCGATGTTTCTTTTTCCCATTGCGGAAACTGAACTCAGCAGCAGCATCGCCGGAATTGTAAATTCCATGATGCCGATTTTCGTCATCATCGTCGGGATGTTATTCTGGAAGTTTTCTACCACCAAAAGACAACTCATCGGGGTCGCCATTAGTTTTACCGGCGCGTGTATATTGGCATTGTCCGGCGGTGAAAGTGGGGAGCTAAAGCTTATTCCGATACTCTTGCTTTTGCTTGCTACCTTATGTTATGCGATTTCTACCACGACGGTGAAATCAAAACTGCACCAAATACCCGCAAAAATTCTGTCTGCTTTCGTTTTTTCATTTGTTTTAATTTTGCCTTCGCTGATTGCACTAGTAATGGCAGGTTTTTTTAATGATTTACAACCAAACAAAAGCCTGTTCATCGGTCTGGGTTTTGTGAGTTTGCTTTCTGTTTTCGGAACCGGCCTTGCTATGATGCTGAATTATAGGCTACTAAATATTTCAACGCCTTTATTTGCATCCACGGTAACACTGCTTATGCCGGTAGTTGCGGTAATTTGGGGAATTATCGATGGTGAAAGGCTGACTTTCATGCAATTTGTTGGTGGCCTCATTATTTTAGCAGGTCTTATATTTTTACGGGCTAAAACACCAAAAAAAGAAAAACCGCAAGAGCCAGAAGCCGTGCGGTTTTAAATAAATCTAATAAAAAGTAAAAATGAAAGGCTACAAAGATATATAAATTTTATTATTGCCTTCAAATTTTTTTAATGATTTTTACGGTTCTTTTTAGCGCAGCTTCTTTTTTTTAATTTTCCTAAATTTGGCTTATGTTTATTAAAAATTATATTTCGAAAGATTATCCGGCCTTCAACACCAGCGATTCCATCGAGGATGCGAATGAAATGGCGAAAGAATTTGGATATTCCCATGTTTTTATCAAAAAAAAGGGAATTTTTCAGGGCGCGCTCAGCCAGTCTTTTTTAGATGAAAGTCCGGAAGGGCAGTTGTCTTCTTTGGAAATTCATTACGAAAAATTTGCTTTGTTTGAGGACGGAAATATGCTGGATTCTGTAAAGCTTTTTCATACATACAGTAGCAATATTTTACCGATTCTCAATAAATCAGAAAAATATTTGGGCTACCTCTGTGCCGACGATTTGTTCGGTGAGTTTGCGAAATATCCGCTTTTCTCCGAAACTGGCGCGATGCTGATTGTTCAGATTAACGAAAAAAGTTATTCGATGACCGAAATTGCAAAGATTGTAGAGTCGAATAATGCAAAAATCTACGGCTGCTATATCAGCGCATTTCTGGGTGATGATGTGCAGATTACTTTAAAAATCAGCAGCGGAAACCTGAGTTCAATCGACGAAACTTTTGAGCGTTACGGCTACAACGTGGTGATAAAATATTACGATGATGAGAAAGAAGATTTAATGAAAGACCGTTTCGGATTTTTTCAGAAATACATGGAATTTTAAACATAATGAAGGCCGCAATCTACAGCCAGAAAAGTGATCTGGATACGTTTTTATACCTGAGCAAATTTGTTTCGGAGCTTGAAAAAAGAGGTGTTCAGGCAATTTTATACGGGCAGATGGCAGAAGCGATGCAATTTTCAAAAGTCTTCGAAACCTTTGACGGAAAAGAAGATTTACAGGAAAAAAAAGTCGACCTGTTTTTCACCTTCGGCGGTGATGGCACCATTGTAAATTCGCTGCTGTTTGTGCAAAATTTAGAAATTCCTGTCGTCGGTGTAAATACCGGCCGCCTGGGATTTCTGGCTAGTTTTACCAAAGAAGAAGCTTTTCTGGAGCTGGATAAAATTATCAAAGGCCATTTAAAAGTCAGCCACCGCTCCGTAATTGAAATAATTTGCCCAAATAACGGCGAATTTTTTCCCTTTGCGCTGAATGATATTACGGTTTCGCGCAAGGAAACCACCGCCATGATTACGGTGGATTCTTATATCAACGATGAATTTCTGAACACTTTTTGGGGCGATGGAGTCATCATTTCAACACCTACCGGTTCCACCGCGTATTCACTGAGCTGTGGTGGTCCAATTATCACCCCTAACAATGAAAATTTTGTGGTAACGCCCATTGCGCCGCACAATTTAAATGTCCGGCCTTTAATTGTAAATGATGATGTGGAAATCCGCTTAAAAGTTAAAAGCCGCGTTCCTCAATATTCTCTATCTTTAGATTCGCGCCTGTTTCATATGGAAACAGATACCGAAGTCATTTTACGAAAGGCCAATTTCCAGGTTCTTTTGGTGCATCCGCCAAGCTTAAGTTTCTACGAAACCATTCGCCAGAAACTGCTTTGGGGCAACGATAAAAGAAATTAAATATTCGACTTAAAATTCCTAACTTTACTGTTCCAAAAAACAGTAAAAATAAAACTCAAAAAATCCCGATTATGAGCAAGAAGTTTCCGGCAGGCGTTGCCACAGGACAAATGGTTACAGACATCTTTCAATATGCTAAAGAAAATAAATTTGCGCTGCCAGCGGTAAATGTGATTGGTTCCAGCAACGTGAACGCGACCATGGAAACTGCAGCAAAATTAAATTCCCCGGTAATTATTCAGTTTTCAAATGGCGGTGCTGCGTTCAACGCCGGAAAAGGTTTAAGTAATGATGGTCAGCAAGCCGCAATTTTAGGTGGTGTAGCGGGTGCGAAACACATTCATACCTTGGCAGAAGCTTACGGCGCAACCGTAATTTTACATACCGATCACTGCGCGAAAAAATTACTTCCATGGATTGACGGTTTAATGGATGCGAATGAAGAATTCTTCAAGCAAACCGGTAAATCGCTTTATTCTTCTCACATGTTGGATTTGTCTGAAGAGCCAATTGAAGAAAATATGGACATTTCCTGCCGATATTTTGAAAGAATGGCAAAAATGGGAATGACTTTAGAAATCGAATTAGGAATTACAGGTGGTGAAGAAGATGGTGTTGACAATTCCGGAGTTGATTCATCAAAATTATATACACAGCCGGAAGAAGTGGCTTACGCTTATGAAAGATTAAGTGCAGTTTCACCCAACTTTACCATTGCAGCTGCTTTCGGAAATGTACACGGCGTTTACAAACCCGGAAATGTGAAATTAACACCGAAAATCCTTGATAACTCACAGAAATATGTGGCAGAGAAATTTGGTTTGGGTGCAGAGCCGATTAATTTCGTTTTCCATGGTGGTTCCGGATCTTCTTTGGAAGAAATTCGTGAAGCGATTGGTTACGGCGTAATTAAAATGAATATCGATACCGATTTACAGTTCGCTTATACCGAAGGAATTCGTGATTATATGAACCAAAATCTGGACTTCCTGAAAACTCAGGTTGGTAACCCGGACGGCGATGATAAACCAAACAAAAAATACTACGACCCAAGAGGTTGGGTAAGAAAAGGTGAAGAAACTTTCAGCAAAAGATTGGTTCAGGCTTTTGAAGATTTGAACAACATCAATACCCTTTAAATAAAACAGAAAAAAGGTGCTTTTAGCAGCTAAAATTTAATTCTGGAGATTTAAAAATCTAAAATTTAGAAAAATATGGCATTCGACTGGTTTAAACGAAAAACCCAAAATATTACCACTTCTACAGAAGATAAAAAAGACGTTCCGAAAGGACTCTGGCACCAGACGCCGACCGGAAAAGTCATTGAGCATGATGAATTGAAAGCCAATAATTATGTTTCTCCGGAAGACGGTTTTCACGTAAGAATTGGAAGTAAAGAATTTTTCTCTATTATTTTTGATGACAGCAAATACACCGAACTTGACGCTAACGTGGAAAGTGTGGATATGCTGAATTTTAAAGATACCAAGTCATATTCCGACCGTTTGAAAGAAGTAAAATCCAAAACCAAACTTACAGATTCTATCCGGAATGCCGTTGGAACCGTGAAAGGTGAAGAAATGGTGATTTCCTGTATGGATTTCAGTTTCATCGGGGGATCTTTAGGTTCCGTAATGGGTGAGAAAATCCGCCGTGCGGTAGATTATTGTCTGGAACATAAACTTCCGTACATGATTATCTGCCAATCCGGTGGTGCGAGAATGCAGGAAGCAACGTATTCCTTAATGCAGCTGGCAAAAGTACAGTCGAAATTGGCGCAGCTTTCCGAAGCGGGACTTTTATACATTGCATATCTGTGCGACCCGACTTTTGGTGGGATTACCGCTTCGTTTGCGATGACCGCTGACATTATTATGGCGGAGCCTGGCGCTTTGATCGGTTTTGCCGGTCCACGCGTTATCCGCGAAACAATCGGTAAAGATTTGCCGGAAGGCTTCCAAACCTCTGAGTTTCTTCAGGAAAAAGGTTTCGTAGATTTCATCGTGAAAAGAACTGAAATCCGCGAAAAAGTTTCACAAACGGTAAGATTGCTAAGCCACGCTTAAAAAGATTGGATTAATGATAAAATCTCACCTCAATTGAGGTGGGATTTCTTTTTTTTATGAGAAATTTAAAATTAATTTTAACCACGCTTTCATCCTTGAGTTTCGGTAAAATACTGAAACTGTTGCGATTAATTCTTCCGCATCCGCTGTTTTCTATAATGGGACTTTATGCGACACTGAAAAGTTTCGCGCTGGCGCAGAAACATTTTCCAAAATCACATTCGAATAATGGTGTGGGAAATGCTTTTAGACACGCACTTTGGACTTGCCTGATTATGATGTACTGCTGCAAAATTTCTTCCCCTAAAAAAGCCCAAAATTATTGTAAAAGAATGACGGACCTCCACGAAGAACTGTTTCCCAACAGTCCTTTGGAAAAAAAAATGGATTTGCACAATAATAAAGTGGGAATGGATTATTTCATGGAGTTGCTGCCCGGAGTTCACCGCCAGTTTTTCGAAACCAGTTTTTTCGTTGAAGAACTTTTAAACAAAGCAAAAACTGCCAAAGTTTTAGAAAATCTGGACGATGATTTTTCCGGAAATTTGGTCTATTTAGCGCCTAAAAAATAAACCTTCACAATCGCGGAGGTTTATTTATCTCAAACTTGAACCAATTGTTTTATTTTTTCGAAATTTTGTACAGTTTTCCGCTGTCAGTGATTCCGTAAAGATTGCCATCGCTTGCGCTTAGCACATCGCGGAATCTTTCTTTTTTATCCTCAAGGAGCCATTCTTCGCCCACCACTTTATTATCTTTAATCACCAAACGGATGATTTTTTCGCCGCTGAGACAGCCCACCACTAAATTGTTTTTCCACTCATCAATATTTCCGGTGTAAAAATCAATTCCGCTCATCGAAATCGAAGGATCCCAATAGTAAACCGGCTGTTCGGTTCCGGCTTTTTGGGTGGTTCCGTTATTGATTTTTTTGCCGCTGTATTCAATTCCATAGGTTACATCGCCCCAGCCGTAATTTTTCCCGGCTTGGATGAGGTTAATTTCGTCACCACCTTTCGGACCCATTTCCGCTTCCCAAAGCTGGCCTTTTTCATCCATCGCCAAACCTTGCGGATTTCGGTGACCGTAGGTGAAAATTTCCGGTTTATGTTCGGTATTTCCTTCAAACGGATTGCCGGGAGCCGGTTTGCCGTCTTTGGTAATTTTTAAAACTTTGCCCAAATAAGCGTTAGTTTTTTGTGCGTACGGTCGGGTTTCAAGGTCGGAGCGTTCGCCGGTGCTCACAAAAAGGTTTCCGTCTTTAGCAAAAACCAGTCGGCTGCCGTAATGCATGGAACCATCATATGTTGGTGTGGCGCGGAAAATTACTTGTGGATTTTCAATCATTTTTTCGTTTGCCGAAAGTTTCCCTTTGCCCACGGCAGTATGATTTCCGCCGGTAACAGGTTCTGAAAAACTCCAGTAAATCATGCGGTTGGTTTGAAAATCAGGGTCCAAAGCAACATCCAACAAGCCACCTTGTCCTTTATCATCTACCCTTGGTAAACCTTCCACTTTGTTTAAAGTTTTTCCATCAGCAGATAAAATGGTCATATAACCTGTTTTGTCGGTGACGATGAAGCGGCCGTCGGGCAAATTGGCGAGTCCCCAGGGTTTATTTAAATTGCTATTTACCACTTCTACCTTGTAAGCGGTGTTTGTTTTCACTCCTTCAATTCGGGTTTGTCCGGGAAATGCGGGAGTATATTCGGGTGAATTCTTCGCGGCAGTTTCCGGATTTGGCATCGCCTGGTTTTCGGTTACCGGCGTAGATTCTTCGGTGACGGTATGATTGCCTTTACATGCAGATAGAAAAAAAACCGCAAAAAAGGCGGAAATTTTTAAAATAGAATTTTTCATAACTGTGTGATTTTTAATGCCATTAAATTTACAAAAAAAAGAAGGAACTGTATTTCCTTCTTTTTACTTGAGTTTAAAATCCACAGGTTTAAAGGATTTTTCGCTTTCTGGTGAGAAATAGATGCCGCTTTCTTTGTCTGAACCTTTCACCTTGTAATTATGGATTTTTCGTGTTTCTGCAATGACGTTGATCCTATATTTTAAACCGTTTTTGTCGGCAGGTGAAATGGTTTGTTTAATTCTGTTAATCACCACTGCAACAGGCTTTGGGGTGTTTTTGCTAAGCTCAAATTCCACAATGTAACCGCGCTCACCTTCTATCTGATAAGGTTTATAGGTGGCATTTTTAACTTCTGGTGAAGTTTTTTGTCCTACACAGGAAAATATATAAGCAAAAAGCGAAATTATTATCAATTTGCTCGTAATATTTTTTATATTTTTGAGTTTCATAATTACAAATCTATCAAAAAAAATGAATTTTAAAAAATACTTAGTACTTTTCGCCGCCGCAGCGCTGGTAAGCTCTTGTTCCCGTGATGAAGATCCGGCTCCGCAACCTAAACCGGAAGCTGCTGTAACACCAGTTCGTGCGAATGATTTTGTCTGGAAAGGCCTCAACTCCTGGTATTACTGGCAAAAAAATGTACCGGCACTTGGCGACAGTTATTTTAAAACGCCAAATGACTACGCAAATTTTGTAAACGCTAAAAAACCTGACGATTTATTTTACAGCTTGCTGTATGATTATCCAAATAAAGACCGTTTCTCCTGGATTGTTCCCGATTATAAAGAATTGATTGCTCAGTTTGCGGGGGTATCCAAAAGTTCGGGAATGGACTTAAGTTTATACCTGAAAAATTCAGGTAATACCGATGTGGTGGCGATTGTAAATTACATTGTGCCTAATTCTCCCGCTGCCGCTGCCGGCCTGAAAAGAGGTGACGTGATCAGTGCTGTAAATGGCGCAGCTTTAACGGTAAGCAACTATACCACTTTGTTCGCGGACCAGTTTTCGGTAACTGTTGCTAAAGATGTTGAGGTAACTTCAGCGGGTATTACCACCTCCGGAACTGCAAAAACAGCCAACATCACCGCGGTGACCTTAGAGGAAAATCCGGTTGCTTATTATGAAACCAAAAAAATTAACGGTAAAAACATCGGGTATTTGGTTTATAATGGTTTCCAGTCCAATTACAACGACGAGCTGAATGCAGCGTTCGGCCAGATGAAAGCCGATAATGTAACCGATCTTATTTTAGATTTACGCTATAACGGCGGTGGTTCTGTAGAAACTGCTGTTGCGCTGGGGCAGATGATTACCGGACAATTCACCGGTCAGCCTTACGTTATTTTAGATTTTAATGACAAGCATAATCAATACGATGAGACTGATAATTTATCTACAACGGTAAATACCTACAGTTATATAAGTGGTGGTGTGCAAAACACCGGCGCGATTCCTGTAAACAGCTTGAATTTAAACAGAGTTTATGTGCTGACTTCCAGTGGTTCTGCCTCCGCAAGTGAGCTTACGATTCAGGGTTTAAAAGCCTATATTAACGTTACTACTATTGGTGGAGAAACGTACGGAAAATTTGTAGGTTCCATCACTTTATACGATTCGCCGACCTCCGATTATACCGATGTAAATACGAGAAATATGTCGCATACCTGGGCCATGCAGCCGATTACTTTCTCTTATTATAACGGGAAAAAGCAGGAAAACCCGGTTTCGGGAGGTATCGTACCGAATTACGTATATGCGCCGGCTAACTATTTCGGAAAGCTTAAAGAATTTGGTGATGCTTCCGGTGACGTAGCTTTAGCAAAAGCTTTGGAATTGATTACCGGGCAAAGCACTGCCAACAAAATGGTGAGTCCGTACAATACTAAACTGAAGTTCTTGGGAACCAATTCAACATTAACTCCATTTGGTTCAGAACTATATCTGGAACATCCGGGAAAAAATCTGAAAAAATAATTTCAAGATAAAATCGAAAAAAACCGCTATTAAAGGCGGTTTTTTTTGTAATAAGTAGCAGAATTTAAAAAACACCATTTCATTTCCAAGCCGTAATAAATAGAAAAAAATGCCGTTTAAGCGCCAAATTTTTTCGATAAACAAATAAAATTCAGACTTTTAAATTCCGTATTTTTGCAAAATGCAATTTAAACTTCAATCAGAATTTGAACCTACCGGCGACCAGCCGACTGCGATAAAAAAATTAACGGAAGGCCTGGAAATCGGCGAAAAATATCAAACTTTGCTCGGCGTTACCGGTTCGGGGAAAACTTTTACCATTGCGAATGTCATCCAAAATGTGCAGAAACCCACCTTGGTTTTGGCACACAACAAAACATTGGCAGCGCAGCTTTTTATGGAATTCAAGGAGTTTTTTCCGGAAAATGCCGTAGAATATTTTGTATCTTATTACGACTATTATCAGCCCGAAGCGTTCATCGCGTCGACCAATACGTATATCGAGAAAGATTTATCCATTAACGAAGAAGTCGAGAAATTACGACTTTCTGCCACGGCGAGTTTGCTTTCCGGGCGGCGGGATGTTCTGATCGTGGCTTCGGTTTCCTGTATTTACGGTATCGGTAACCCAAAAGAATTTCACAAGTCACTCATTTCCATTGAAAAGCACCAGAAAATTACCCGAACCAACTTGCTGCATTCTCTAGTTAATGCTTTGTATTCCAGAACATTAAATGAGTTTCAGCGCGGTACGTTCCGTGTGGTAGGTGATGTGGTAGATGTTTTTCCGGCTTATGCGGACAACGGCATCAGAATCCAGTTTTTTGGTGATGAAATTGAAACCATTCAAAGTTTTGACCCAACATCCGGAAACGTGATGGCAAATTTTGACCAAATCCAAATTTATCCGGCGAACCTTTTCGTTACCTCAAAAGATACGCAGGTAAACGCCATCCGAGAAATTCAGGACGATATGGTAAAACAGGTTGATTTCTTTAATGAAATTGAAAAACCTTATGAAGCAAAACGTCTGCAGGAACGTACCGAGCTTGATTTGGAAATGATGAAGGAGCTCGGCTATTGTAGCGGAATTGAAAATTATTCCCGCTATTTTGACGGCAGATTGCCCGGTTCACGGCCTTTCTGTTTGCTTGATTACTTTCCGAAGGATTATTTGATGGTCATTGATGAAAGTCACGTGACCGTGCCGCAGGTCCACGCCATGTATGGTGGCGACCGCAGCCGAAAAGAAGTTTTGGTGGAACACGGTTTCCGACTTCCAGCTGCCATGGATAACCGTCCGTTGAAGTTCGAGGAATTCGAAGGAATTCAAAACCAGGTGATTTATGTTTCAGCGACGCCGGCAGATTATGAACTGGAAAAAACTGGTGGTGAGTACATCGAACAGCTGATCCGTCCGACCGGATTGCTGGATCCGGTTATTGAAATTCGACCTTCCTTAAATCAAATCGATGATTTGATGGAGGAAATCCAGAAAAGGGCTGAGGTTGATGAAAGAACGCTGGTGACGACATTAACCAAAAAAATGGCGGAAGAGCTGACAAAATATTTCACCAAGTTTGGTATTCGCACGCGGTATATTCACTCCGATGTTGAAACGCTGGACCGTATCCAAATTATGCAGGATTTGCGTGTTGGTTTATTTGATGTTTTGGTGGGTGTAAATCTTTTGAGGGAAGGTTTGGATTTACCGGAAGTTTCGCTCGTCGCGATTTTGGATGCTGACAAAGAAGGAATGTTGCGTTCCCGTCGTTCGATGATTCAAACTGTTGGTAGAGCGGCGCGAAATCTAAACGGCCGCGCGATTATGTACGCGGATAAAATGACGAAATCCATGCAGGCAACCATCGATGAAACCAATTACCGCCGCCAAAAACAAATGGAATACAACGAAAAACACGGTCTGGTTCCAACTTCGCTGAACAAAAAAATATCCGAAGTATTGGTGGGCCGCAGCAAAGATTTTCCGGATCCAAAATACACTCAAAAAGAGATTTTGCTGAAAGTTGCGGAGCAAAAAGCCAATATCGGCAGCGCGGATATCGAAAAATTGGTAGCCGAAAAACAAAAAGCAATGGAAACTGCGGCGCGAAATCTGGATTTCATTAAAGCTGCAAAACTGCGGGATGAGATTAATGCGCTGAAGACTGAAGGCTGAGAGGTACACACAATAGTTTGGCATTGCACATATACAGTTAAATATCAATTATTTTGATATATTGGTAAAACAATTCATATGTATATGGTCCTGCGAATTCTTTTTGTAATACTTCCGCTGATATCTATAACAACTTTGGCTCAGAATCTGGCTAAACTTGAAGTTAAGTATCAGTTGATATTTATGTCTGATAGCACAAACAGAAATAATGTTGTGCATGCAGACCTAACTTTGCTTTGCAACGAAGACACATCAATTTATTTTAGCCGTAATACCAAAGTTTATTATGACTATTTGTATAAAAAAGTTGGTGAGATGGTTGGAGGGAAAATAAATTTAGGGCTACTTCCTGCTTATCCGAAAGTTAGAGGGAATGTATATAGAAATGGTAATAAGGTAATTGCTACACTTCCTGTCGGGAAATACCTATATGCATTTGAAGAACCTGAACTGAAATGGGAGTTACTAGCTGAAACGAGAAATATAGATGGGTTGATATGTAATTCTGCTAAAACTATTACGGACACAGGAGAAGTTTTTTTTGTCTGGTATGCCACACAATACCCTTTTCAGGAAGGACCTTTTAGGTTTAAACACTTGCCCGGTCTTATTGTTAAAGTTGAAAATAAAAACAAAACCATCGTAATAAATGCTGTTGAAATCAGCAAAAGTACAGAAATAATAGAGCCGATAACTTTTGGTGAAGTTATAAAGTTGAACTCAAAAGAAAAATTTTTGAAAGCCAGAGCAGCATATTATGAAAACCCAAACGCTGGTGAATTTGGTGATGATATAATTATCATGGATGACAAGGGAACTGATTTTTCGAAAATGATGAAACGTTCCCTTAATTCACAAAACATGTTTTTAGATTAATTAATTATTACTAACCGATAAAAATAAACTTACGAAAAAACTATTCTTTTTGGGCGCGGTGCTTTGCACTTCGCTATCGTTCGGTAACACCCTCAATTTTAGTGCAGATTCCTATAAGCCTGAAGCAAAACAGAATGTGTCACCGTCGCTATCCCTGCAAACTAGTGTTCGAAAGGTTGCAGCGGTAGCAAAAGCATGGTATATTGTAGAATTTGAATCGCCATGTGGAGGACATATGACAGTGTGGTTTGCAAGTTCATATCCCGATGGAAGTGCTGGATTTATAAATGATTTAGCATATGCAGTAAATAGTGGCGCTACCCAAGCATGCGATCGTACGGGTGGTGTATTGTAGATTTAATAATTTTATATTAAAATAATATGAATCCGTACAAATGATTGTTCGGATTCATTTCATTAATGTTAAAGAAGAGTGTAGTTTAAAAAATTAAAATGTTAAAGTCTAAAGGTTTTTCGGGCGGTTTTCCGCACAGGATTTTTGCTACGAAGTGGTGTGAGCAAATCCATTAAACCATTCAGTTTAATTTCATAAATGGTGGAAAGTTGCATGCCCAGTTTTCCTTTTGGCATTCCCTGGCGCTGAAACCATTCCAAATAATTAATGGGTAAATCGACCAAAAAAACGCCTTTGTATTTGCCGAAAGGCATTTCGGTTTCGCAGATTTCCTTTAAAATTTCCGGACGCAGTTCTGGTATCATTTTTTAAATGCTGAGGTCGATTTTTTCTTCTATTTCTTTAGGTTCCGGCATGATGAGCTCATTGTCATCATCAGCAAATTCATCGCGGTACACCTGAATTAAAAGCACGGTAATCGAAATAAGAATCGGTCCAAAAATCAAGCCCATAAATCCGAAAACATTTAAGCCTAAAATAATTCCAAAAACGGTATTTAAGGGGTGAATATTTTCCAGTTTCTTCAGTAAAGTAAAGCGCAGTAAATTGTCGGTAAGTCCAACAACAATGATGCAATAGATTGCCAAACCGATGCCGGGACCTACATTTCCTTCGGCAACCATAAAGATACATACGGGAACGTATACAATTGCTGCCCCCACAATCGGCAACATCGCACCCACGCAGGTTAGTGCAAAAAGCAAAAACGGACTGGGAGCACCGAAAATAAAATAACCAATAATAGCGATAATTCCCTGACCGATAGCGACAACTGGAATTCCGATCGCGTTCGCCATCACCATTTTCTGAATTTTTTCACCCAAAAGGTTGACATTGGATTTTTTCAAAGGTGCCGAACTTCGCATCAGTCTTTCAAAAAGTCGGGGTTTTTCCAGCAGAAAATAGAAAATAAAATACATGGAAGTCACCACAGTAAGCGTATTGAAAGTTCCGCTCAAGGCTGAGGTAGAATATTTTCCGACATTATCTTTCAGCTTGGTGAGATTATCTTCGCTTAAAACATCGATATGCGTTTTGCTGTAAATAAAATCGTGGATTTTATCAATAAAAATATTGAATTTTTCCATGTAGGCCGTGGCATTTCCGAGTTTGGCAATGAGCAAATCAATGATGAAATATACAGGCAGTATTAAAATCACCAAAGTGGCCACAATAATCAGCATTGATGCGGCCCAGGGTTTCCAGTTTTTTTCTTCCTGCAGGTAAAGATTGTATTTCCGCGTAATCACATACAGGGTGATTGCGCCCAGCAAAGACGGAATGAACAGGGACAGATTGTACGCGATAAGAAGCGCCAAAACTACGATGACCAGCAATAAAAAAATCTGCTTTATTGTAGTTTCAGATATTTGGTGTTTTTTATTTGACATTTTATGGTGTTAAAAAAGCAACGGAAATCCATTGCTTTCAAATGTACATTTATTCCTGAGAAGAATATTAAAATAATTTAATCTTTCGTGATAATCGGGCGCGGTCTGCCACAATAGGCAACGTACAGCGAATACATTACCACCAGGAAAATAGGCATGGTGAAAATAATTCCAATTCCGCAAAGAAAAACGCCACAGATACTTACCAGAAAACCTAAAAGTGCAGTTCCCAAAAATACGCCGTAATTTTCTTTGGCCAGATTAAATGACTTTTTCAGCGCATCTGAAAAGGTAGCGTTTTCAAACAAAAGAATGGGGTAACCCAACATTAAAAACGGTAGTACAAAAAGCCCCGGCACGAAACACATCGCAAAGGAAACTGCCAGTATAATGCTTGATAGTAAGGAGTATAAAACGATGTTTAGGAAATTTTGTTTGTAACCGATGAAAATATCAGAAAAATCAAGTCTTTCGTTCAGGTTGTACTTATTTGCGATGTAAATGATCCCCACATAAATGGGCGCCAAAAGCAAGCTTATCAACCCCGATAAACCGTAATACGTGCGTATCCCCGGAATTGACCACATGTTCTCAGAAACGGTTTCGGGCGAATTTTGAATTTCCTCTAATAATTCCTCCGACCGGAAACCGGAAATAGGCTGAATTAAAAATGAAATTAAAAACATGAGTAATAAAGCACCGATGGCATAAAGAAAAATACCTTTATAAATATCGAAGGCATGCGCAATTATTGAACCTGCCGATCGCTCCGGCCCGTTTGATTGTTTAAAATCCTGAAAAGTTTCCATAGTTTAGATGTTTTTCCAAATGTATCATAATTTGTAAACATCTCACAATTTTTCCGCACTTTTTGGTGTAATTTCTCTGAAAAATTGTTGGTATAGTGCATAAATGACAGCGTGCCAAAAAGGAAACGTGAGAAGAAAACCAAAACCGAAAAGCAGAAATCCTGATAAACTGAATATAATCGCCACAATTATAGCAATTAAAACAGTAGAAAAATCTTTTTTCAACGCCTTGAACGTCAAACGAATTCCCTCAAAAGTATTGATATTGCTGAAGAACATCAGCGGCACCGAAAACACCGTAACGATCAGCCATACGACGCCCAGAATTATCAATGAATTGGCGTAGGAAAAAACAATCAGCCAAAACAGGTAAAAACCAAAAAATTTAAAAAATGCAAAACCACGGTAGCCGGCAAAAAGATCGTTCATAACCACGGGTTGTTTTAAATCAATTTTTCGGTAAATCTGGTAAAAGCCCACATTAAGCGGATTCAACAGAGCCAGCAAAATAAAAATACCCAGCACGAAGCCCTGCATTTGCGGAAGCAGAGCTACTTCCTGCATTTTTGCGTTGAAAGCCGGCATATCAGTTTTAATTAAATCTGCATACGGCGCCAGCGCATCCCAAAGTCCGAAATATCTAAAAAGATAAAAATAACCCATAAATAGCAGCGAAAAATACAAAAGACTATACACGAGCTGAAAAAGCAAAGTCTTGTTCCAGTACGCAAACGCGGTTTTCAGGATATCGCTGAGGTTGCCTTTCGACGGGTAATTTTTTTCCATGTCGCAAAAATAAGCAAATCCTGAAGATTAAATTTTTAAAAGACTAATTTTGCCAAATGCTGGAAAATAACCATCCGAACTTTTTGGTGATGGACGAGCTTTCACTCTCGAAGGTTCCTTTCTTTTTTATGATTGATTTTTTGGTAGAAAAAGTGGAAATTTTCACCGAAGACCAACTTGTTGAAAATGGTTTATCAATTGATTTTCAAAACGTTAAAACGGAAAAATATGGCCAAACAGCAGCTAAAAAATTTAACCTGAAAATTTTCCCCGAAGCTGCGGAAATTTATCAAAAAGGTTTTGATTTGGTACAGCAGAATTTGCGGCTCGGCAATTCTTACCTCACCAATTTTACCTGCAAAACCGAAATCGAAATCGACTTGAGTTTAAAGCAGATTTTCGAGCTTTCTACGGCGAAATATAAACTGCTGTACAAAGATGAATTTGTATGTTTTTCACCCGAAACTTTTATCGAAATCAAAGACAATATTATTTCCACGCAGCCGATGAAAGGCACCATCGATGCTTCGACGGAAAATGCTGTTGAGGTTTTGAAAAATAATCCGAAAGAAAAAGCGGAGCATTACACGGTGGTGGATTTGCTTCGGAACGATTTAAGCTGCGTCGCCGATGAAGTTAAAGTTGATGAATTTCAAAGAATTGATTTAATTAAGACCGCGCAGAAAAATTTATACGCCATGAGTTCGGAGATTTCCGGAAAGCTAAAACCGAATTTTCGGGGCAAAATAGGCAGTATTTTTCGTGAGATTTTGCCAGCAGGCTCCATCTTAGGTGCTCCCAAACACAAAACTTTGGAAATAATTTTAAAAGCTGAAAATTACAATCGCGGCTTCTACACCGGCGTTTGCGGCTATTTCGATGGTGAAAACGTGGATTCCTGCGTCATGATTCGCTTCATTGAAAAAGAAGGTGGAAAACTTTATTTTAAAAGCGGTGGCGGAATCACACATTTGAGTAATTTTGCCGACGAATATCAAGAAATGATCAATAAAATTTATGTCCCAATTCATTGAAAGCATTAAAGTAGACGACCGGAAAATTTTCTTGCTGGAAATGCATCAGCAGCGCGTGAATGAAACTTTTTCACATTTTGGACATAAAAATCCCATCAATTTGGCGCAAATTTTTAAAAACCTTCATCATGAGGAAGAAGGTTTGTACAAATTTAAGGTCACCTATGATTTAGAGGGAAAGTTCCGGACGCAAATGATTCCGTACGCTATTTCCGAAAAAACGGACTTTGAACTGGTAGAAAATAATGTGTACGATTACGCTTTTAAATTTGAAGACCGCACGGAGCTGGAACGCATGAAACAAAGATCCCGTGCTGCGGAAATCATCGTTGTGAAAAACAACCACATCACCGACACGTCGTATTCGAACCTGATTTTCAAAAAAGGCAAAGATTGGTTCACACCGAAAAGTTTTTTGCTGAACGGCGTTCAAAGACAGCATTTGCTGAAAACTAAAAAGATAAAAGAAGCTGAAATTACGCTTCAAAATATTCACGATTTCAGCCATTTTCAGCTGATAAACGCGATGAACAATTTGGACGATCAGCTGATTTACCCCCTTGCTAAAATTAAAAATTTGCCGCAAAAAGCAGCCAATAATTCCTGAAAACTACTTTAAAAACCTAAAATAGTTTTTTAATATTTCCGCATTTTCAATTTCCGAAGTATCAACTTCCAGAATTTTCGGTTTTTCATCTGCCTTAAAGAAATTATCCAAAACACGAATCAGCGTGTCTTCTTCATCAACTTTCGTATAACCGAAACCAAAATGTTTTGCCAAATGTTCCGCATTTTTGTGATGCGTAGTCATGATAAATTCGTCCAAAGCATTTGTAGAACTCGGTCCGGGAATGATTTTAAAGATGTCGCCACCGCCGTTATTGAAAATAATAATTCGCGTGTACGGTGGGATGTAATTGTTCCACAAACCGTTAATATCGTAGAAAAAACTGATTTCGCCTGTCACCAAAAGCGTTTGTTCCGGACTTTTCATTGCGTAACCCATCGCGGTGGACGTGGAACCGTCGATGCCGCTGGTGCCGCGGTTGCAGTAAATATTGTTGTTCGGAAAATCGAAAAGCTGCGCGTAGCGGATTGCGGAGGAATTGCTGATATGAATATTGATATTTTTTGGCAGTTTCGCGGCTAAAATTTCGAAAAATTTAAAATCCGAAAAAGGCGTTGCCCGGCAATATTCATCGTGTTTTGCATCTTTTTTATCGCGCAGCACGTCCCATAAATTGTAATAGGCACTCGGTTCCAATTTGATAAAATTCAGCATTTTAGCAAGGAATTTTTCCGGTGTGGTCTTTATTTTTTCACTTAAGGAAAAATAGGTGTCAGGGTGCCAGAATTCATCAATGTGCCAATGATGTGCAGGTTTGGTGTTGCGAAGAAATTGCTTCACTTTCTTTGAAACTACGTTTTGCCCGATGGTGATGAGCAAATCCGGTGCGTACGTTTTAAAATCTTCATCGGAAAAGTTGAAAATATACCGGTCTATATGGCCAAAAAATTTCTCCTGACGCAAATTCGAATTGGCTTCTTTTAAAACAACAACGCTATGATTTTTAACCAGTTGCGATAGCTGCATTTCAAGCTCTTCGCTGTGATCGCGCGTGCCTACCAAAATCATAATCCGTTTTGAGGTGTTCCAGTCTGCGGCGAAATTCGGCGTAAACTCAAACTGCGGTTTTCGAATGGTTTTTTCCACGGGCGGAAACTTCGGCAATTCGGAAACCAGATGGTAAAGTGGCTCTTCCAAAGGAATGTTGATATGAACTGGTCCCTGGCGTTCGAAACAGGTTTCAATGGCTTTTTTAATAATGCTGAAATTTTCATCATCAGCATTTTCCTTATCGTCTTCCAAAAGCTGAAAATCGCCGTAAGAATGCTGGTGATAGAGATCTTTCTGGCGGATGGTTTGCCCGTCGAATAAATCCACGTAGTCAGTTGGTCGGTCCGCAGTTAAAATTAAAATCGGAGTATTTTGGAAAAAAGCTTCCGTAACCGCCGGATAATAATTCGCCGCCGCAGAACCGCTCGTACACGTTACCGCAACAGGTTTTTTCAGACTTTGTGCCATGCCGAGCGCGACAAAACCGGCGCTTCGTTCATCCACAATGCTGTAGCAATTCAGTTCATCCATTTCCGAGAAATGAATCGCCAGCGGCGCATTTCGGGATCCGGGAGAAATCACAACATCAAAAATGCCGTATTCTTTTAAAAGATATCCTAAAATCTGAATGCTGCGTTTGGCAGAGAATTGCTTCATAATCTGGGTTACTTGTTGCAAATTTAACGATAATATTATGTTGCTAAACCTACCCAAAGTCACTTAACTCAAAAAATATTAATTTTGCCGGGAATTTTTAATCCAAACAAAATGAAACAGATTCCCAGTGTGGATTTGCGTGATTTCCTTTCGGGTGCCCCGGAACGCAAGCAAAAATTTGTAAATGAAATCGGAAAAGCATACGAAGAAATCGGCTTTGTTGCCCTGAAAGGACACTTTCTGGATGAAGAGTTGGTGGATGAACTTTACAGCGAGGTGAAGAATTTTTTCGAACTTCCTGTAGAGGCTAAGCAAAAGTACGAAATCCCTGGAATCGGTGGCCAGCGTGGCTATGTAGGTTTTGGTAAAGAAACCGCAAAAGGATTTAAAAAAGGCGATTTAAAGGAATTCTGGCATTTCGGCCAATATCTTGAAGAAGGGTCGAAATACGCCGAGGTTTATCCAGATAACGTAGAGGTTACAGAAATTCCTAAGTTTAACGAAGTGGGCAAAAAAGCTTACAAAATGCTGGAAAAAACCGGTGTTTATGTTTTGAGAGCATTGGCTTTACACCTTGGTTTGGACGAATTTTATTTCGACAAATTTGTGGCTGAAGGAAACTCTATTTTGAGACCAATCCACTACCCGCCAATTACAGAAGAACCGGATAACGCAGTGCGTGCAGCAGCACACGGCGACATAAACCTGATCACACTTCTTATGGGTGCGCAGGGTAAAGGTCTTCAGGTAATGAACCACGAAGGTGAATGGATCGACGCGATTGCACAGCCTGATGAGATAATGATCAACGTAGGCGATATGCTGTCTAGACACACGAATAACAAATTGAAATCTACAATTCACCAGGTGGTAAATCCGCCGCGCGAACTGTGGGGAACTTCACGTTATTCCATTCCATTTTTTATGCACCCGGTGAGCGAAATGCCACTGAATGCATTGGAAGGGACATTTGACGAAAATAATCCAAAACTTTATCCGGATACGACTGCAGGAGAATTTCTTCACGAAAGACTGGTTGAACTGGGACTGATCAAATAATATTGTTGAAATATCAAGTGGAACGGGCAGAATTTTCTGTCCGTTTTTTTTTGTGTCAGATATTAAAAATGTCAAAAGTCATTTTTTAGGGCAAAGGATTATTGAGCAATCAATTTAAATCTTTCGTAACTTTAACTACCTAAAAATCAAATGCCAATCATTTCCTTTTTAGCATTTCCATTAAATTATTAAACCAAAATAAGATGAGTGCTAATACCAAAAACCTGAGAAATGTAGTCTTGCTGGGCCATTCGGACAGCGGCAAAACTACGCTCATAGAAACAATGATGTACGAAGGCGGGGCGATTAAGCGCCGTGGCAGCGTAAATTTACGCAACATGGTGAGCGACTATACCGACCTGGAACACGAGAAAGGGAAAACTATTTTTTCGCACCAGATGTTTGTAAACTGGCGAAATAATAGGATTAATATGATTGATACACCGGGATTTGATGATTTTATCGGTGAGGTGGTTTCGTCTTTAAAAGTGGCTGACACGGCGATAATTGTTTTGAATGCCGCAAACGGCGTCGAAGTTGGGACCGAACTCGTTTGGGAATATGTTGAAAAATACAAAACACCTGCGATTTTTGTCATCAACCAAATGGACCACCCAAAAGCTGATTTCGAAAAAACTTTGGAGCAGGCAAAAGAACGTTTCGGACCGAAGTTACTTCCGCTGCAGTTTCCCTACAATTCCGGTGCAAACTTTAATTCCATCATCGATGCTTTGCGGATGGTAATGTACGTTTTTCCGGCTGATGGTGGTAAGCCCGAGAAAAAACCCATTCCTGAAAGTGAACTGGAAAGAGCAAACGCGATGCACAACGCTTTGGTGGAAATCGCCGCAGAAAATGAAGACGGCCTCATGGAAAAATACTTCGAAGAAGGTAATCTGTCTGAAGAAGAACTCGCGCAGGGAATTACGCTTGCACTCGCAAAACAGCAGTTTTTCCCGGTTTTCATCACCAGTGGCTTGAAAGATATGGGAAGCGGCCGCCTCATGGGCTTTATTGATGACATTGCACCGTCGCCAGCCGATAGACCGGCACGCAAACTGGAAAACGGTGAAGAAATTTCTTATGATCCCAACGATAAAACCACGATATTTATTTATAAAACCACTTCGGAGCCGCAGGTCGGTATGGTTTCCTATTTCAAAGTTCTCAGCGGAAAACTGAAGCCTGGCGATGAACTCGTGAATGCAGAAAATGGAGAAATTGAGCGCATTTCACAGGTTTTTTTAGCTGAAGGAAAAGACCGGATTGCTGTGGATGAACTGGTTGCAGGCGATTTGGGTGTCACCGTAAAACTGAAAAATTCCCGTTCCAATCATACCTTAAATACCAAAGGCTTGAACCGCAAAATCCGACCAATGGAATTCCCGGAAAGCCGCATCCGCAAAGCGATTTTCACCGATGTGTCTTCCGATATGGAAAAATTGGTTGCTGCATTGCACAAAATTCAGGATTCAGATCCAACTTTGGTGGTGGAACAATCAATGGAACTCAAACAAACCATTTTACACGGTCAGGGCCAGCTGCATCTGGATTTGGTGACGCAGCGCTTGGAAAAAGAATTCGGTGTAAAAATGAAATTTGCCGCACCAAAAATTCCGTACCGCGAAACCATTACCGGAAAAGCTGATGCGGATTACCGCCACAAAAAACAATCCGGCGGCGCGGGCCAATTCGCGGAAATCCATCTTCGCCTGGAAAATTATTATGACGGAATGGAAGAACCCACCGGAGTTAACATCCGCCAGAAAGACATTGAAGAATTGCCGTGGGGCGGAAAACTCGCTTTTTACTGGTGCATCGTGGGCGGCGCTATCGACAACCGCTACATCGGCGCTATAAAAAAAGGCATTATGCAGCAGATGGAATCCGGACCGCTCACCGGTTCGCGTTGCCAAAACGTTCGCGTAACCGTTTACGACGGCAAAATGCACAGCGTAGATTCAAATGATATTTCCTTCCAGCTCGCCGCGGCGGGCGCCTTCCGCGATGCTTTTCACCGCGCGAATCCGCAGCTTTTAGAACCGGTCTATACGTTGGAAATTTTGTGTCCGGATGAAGATACCGGCGATGTAATGGGCGATTTGCAGACACGACGTGCCATCATCTCCGGCATGGATTCTGAAAAACATTACCAAAAAATTCTAGCGTACGTGCCGCTTGCGGAGTTGGATGATTATGGTTCAACTTTGCGCTCGATTACCGGCGGCCGTGCGAAATTCACCATGAAGTTTGCCGAATACCAGCTCGTTCCAATGAACGTGCAGCAGGAAGTCGTAAGGAAAAATGCACCGCTGCAGGAAGCATAAATTTCCGGTAAAATGAAAAAATATCCGTCTTTAGGCGGGTATTTTTTTTAGAAACAACAAGGGTTTGCATGTGGCCGAAGATGGCAACCCGCTCTCCGCTGTATCTTTATCCCGGACGCTCCCGGGATAAAGGATGCCGCTGCGATCGGGGTTAGGATTTCTTTTTTTTCTTCTTTTAAAGGGTGAAAGTTTTTAATGGATCATCAAAAAGCTGATGACCCCAAGACCTAGTAATAAAAACAAAAATGCGAAGAAATTTACCATAAATAGTGCGGTCCCCAATATAAAACTGCGGAAGCCTTTGGTTTTGTACACGCGCTGGTGCGCCAGGAAGAAGTATACCACGTTGTAAATAAAAAGCGCCGTGATGAGCAAATAAATTAAAAAGTTCACAAACGAAGAGCTGATCATCGTGCTAAGTTTATAAAGCAGATAAAGCAGTAAGATATTCAGCAAAAGAAACGCGAAATAATGAAGCGTAAAAACGCCGTGGTCAAAATACCACCATCTTTTCTTGTTATGGAAAATCCATAAAAAGAAGGCAAACAACGGCAAATAAATAAAGAGCGCTTTTGGCAGATTGTGAAAAGAAGTCAACGCAAAGTTCTTTAAAATATCGCCCTTTTTTGCGCCTTTTTCTTTCAGTTCAAAAAACTTGTGCGCCACCGGTTTTTTAATGAAATCAAACATTCCAGGATTTTTTACACGCGCCGAATCGTAAGCTTTTTTGTGCGTGTAACCTAAAAATTTCATGTCCGCATCCAGCGATTTATCCATATCAAAGGTTTCTGCGAGATTCCCCATGGCAGCCGAATCCACCATGGCGGCAGAAACTTTTTGCAGCGCTACGGAATCTTCATGGCTCATGTTCGGGAGTGATTTCAGGCTGTCGATCTTTTGCTGTAAAACCGCGGCACTTGCGTCGCTGAAAACTTTGGTTTGCTTTAATTCTTTTGAACCCGCGCCTTCATTAAAATCAATATTAAACGGTGGAAATATGGAGAAAAGAAAAAAGGTGATAAAACTGATGAAAATATAAAGTTTTACCGGGGGTACGTAACGCTGTCTTTTCCCTTCCAGATAAGTTTGTGTTAATTTTCCCGGCTTGAAGAGCAAATTTTTTATGGTTCCCCAAAACTGACCGTCGTAATGCGTAAGATCTTCGATGAAATGGGTGAAAAGATAGTGGAACGGTCTTCGGGTTTCGGTATTTTCCTGGCCGCAGTTGGGGCAGAATTTTTCTTCGACGATATGACCGCAATTCAGGCAGTTTTTTTCTTCCCGAAGTTTTCCGTGGCTCATTGGGCAAATTTTTTATAAAAATATGAAATAATACGATTGCTGTGAAAATTATTTCGATATCAATAAAAAAACCGCCTCAAATGAAGCGATTTTTAAGTTTTAACTGAATTACCTTCCATTAAAGCTTTTAAGCTTCTTCCAACTGAACGGTAAAATGCCGTAAAATTTCCGATTCCCACACGATTTTATAACCGTTCGTAATCTCATCCCGACGGTCGTAAACATTTTTGATCGCCGCAGCAATATAATCCATATGATTATTGGTGTACGTTCGGCGCGGAATTGCAAGTCGAACCAGTTCAAGCTTCGGATACCGGTTTTCACGCGTTTCCGGATCGCGGTCTGCAAGCAAAGTCCCGATTTCCACTGTTCGGATGCCGGCTTCCTTGTAAATTTCATTCGCTAACGTTTGCGCCGGAAATTCTTCGCGGGAAATATTCGGCAAAAAGCCCAAAGAATCGATGAAAACCGCGTGACCACCAATTGGTTTCTGCACGGGAATGCCGTATTCGATTAATTTATTGCCCAAATATTCCACCTGGGAAATTCGGCTTTCAAGATATTCAAATTCTGTAGCTTCATTCAAACCCACTGCCAGCGCCGCCATATCGCGACCCGCCATGCCACCGTAAGTGATGAAACCTTCGAAAATAATGGTGAAATTGGAGGCTTTTTTAAAAATTTCAGCATCATTCAGCGCGATAAAACCACCGATATTTACCAAACCATCTTTTTTGGAACTCATCGTCATTCCAACGCCGTAGGAAAAAGCTTCTTTCGCGATTTCTTTAATGGTGCGGTTTTCCTGGCCTTTTTCGCGAGTTTTTATGAAATAAGCATTTTCCGCAAAACGTGCAGAATCAAAATAAATCGGAATGCCGTAACGGTCAGAAAGTTCTTTTACCGCTTTCATATTTTCAAGCGAAACCGGTTGTCCGCCTGATGAATTGCAGGTAATGGTGATTAAGCAAAAAGGAATTTTTTCTTTCGGGTGCGCTTTGTAAACTTCTTCCAGCTTCTTTAAGTCGATGTTTCCCTTGAAAAGATGCGGATCGTTGATGTCGAAAGCTTCATCAATGGTACAGTCGATGGCGTGGGCTTTCCGGATTTCGATGTGACCTTTTGTAGTATCAAAATGCGAATTTCCCGGAATCACGTCGCCATCCTTCACCAAAACCGAAAAGAGTACGTTTTCCGCCGCGCGCCCCTGATGTGTCGGCAAAAGATATTGGTAACCGGAAATATTCCGCACTGTTTCGTGCAATTTTTCAAAACTTCTGGAACCTGCATAACTCTCGTCGCCGGTCATCAAAGCGCCCCATTGCTGGTCGCTCATGGCGCCGGTGCCGGAATCGGTTAAAAGATCGATGAAAACCTGGGAGGATTTTAAATTAAATAAATTGTAGTTGGCATTTTTTAGCCAGTTTTCTCTTTCTTCACGGGTGGACTGGTGAATTTCTTCTACCATTTTTATTCTGAAAGGTTCTGCGTAAGGTAATTTCATAGGAATGAAAAATTAAAAATTAATAATTAAAAGTAGGATTGTGAGTGGTGAATATTCATCATTCATTTTTAATTATTAAATTTTCACTCCGGTGCCTTAAAAACATTGTCATCTGAATGGAAACCTGCAACGCCACCGCTCACAGCAAATTTCATGGCCTGTGCGGCGCTCACGTTTTCTAAAGTGACAATATTGGTGGCAAGCACGAAAACCACCCAGCCGGAAACCGCATACGAATGCGGCAAATAAACCGAAACATAATCCGGAAAACCGACGGAAGAAAGATCGCTTTGGGTAAGAAAACCGATGCGCCAAACATCGGGGTTATCTGAAGTTTTAATGAGAACCGGGACGTTGAATTTTTTTTTGTCGCCAACGAAAGACGTCATTACATCTTTCAGTGAAGTATAAATGAATTTGATGCCGGGCGTATGTTCCAGCAAATAATCAAAACTGTCTACAATGACGCGGCCAATGATGAATTTATTACCGACAAAACCGACCAAAGTAATGGTGCAAATGACGATGAGGAAAGTGATTCCGGGATAAACCTGCTCGGAAAGAACCGGCAAAATATTATCGATGCTGGAAACCACATACCAGATAATCCACACAGTAAGCGCGAACGGCCCGACGATAAGCAAACCCTGGAAAAAAGATTTCGCCAGGAGATTGAGGATTTTTTCTATTTCCTGTTTATTCATTGTTTATTCGGCGGGTTTTTTTGAAATTACTCCGGTAAAAATAAGCAAAAAATCGGGTTTTTACAGCGAAAATTTTAGCCGTGAATGGTTTCTTTTTTTCCGTACGATTTTATGATTTCAGCTTCATAATCCAGCCATTCTTCCCAGCGTTTATTTACGCCTTCAGCATCGCCAAGTTCCCGCGCAAAACCAATAAAAGTGGTGTAATGGTTGGCTTCAGAAATCATGAGTTCGCGATAAAAAACCTTGAGTTCTTCATCTTTAATATTTTCGGTAAGTACACGGAAACGTTCGCAGCTGCGCGCTTCAATCATTGCCGCAAAAAGCATTCTGTCAATAATTCGCTCATCGCGCGTTCCGCCCTGGCGAATAAATTTAAAAAGCTGACCTACATAATCGTCTTTGCGCTCGCGGCCAAATTCAAACCCACGTGCTTTTATGATTTCGTGCACCATTTGAAAATGTTCCAACTCTTCCTGGGCGATTTTTATAAGTTCCGTTATAATTGTAGGGTATTCCGGCAGCATGGTAATGAGCGAAATCGCGTTGGAAGTCGCTTTTTGCTCGCACCAGGCGTGATCGGTGAGAATTTCTTCCAGGTTACCTTCTGCAATATTTGCCCAGCGCGGATCGGTGAGCAATCTTAATTTGAACATGATGAATTTTTGGCAAATTTAATAATTTAAAACAGAGCGAATTATGTACACCAAAGTTCTTGATATCGTAAAAAGTTTTACGTATATTTACCATATCGGTTTTCTACTGGCATAAATGTTGAATAAACAGAAATTAACATTAAAAAAATAAATTATGAACACAACAGCCCTAACAAACAGATTTGAAAAGTTCGGAATTTTTGTATTGACTTTCTTTTTCAGCGTGATGGCATTTGCGCAAACGACCACAAATACCCCAGACGTGGGTGTGGATGTAACGACCACAAAAACTACCAGCACGGAAGAATGGTTTACCAATCCTTTGTATTGGGTAGTGGGAGCGTTGTTACTCATTATATTGATCGCGGTTATCGCGCGTGGAAATAAAAGAGACTAATTTCTTTTCTCTCGATATGAAACTGCTTTGGTTATGCCGAAGCAGTTTTTTTACGCAGAAATTCTAAAATTTTCCAGCCTAAAGCATCCAATTTTTTTAATCCTTCCGCGATTAAAACTGCCAAACAAATATTTAAAGCAAAAATTATTGGTAACAGCAAACCCCATGGTAAAGCATCCTGCAGAGGTACAACTACGAAATAAATCAAAGAAGAACTCATGCCCTGCGCGAAATAGTAGAAAATGGCATTTTTCCCGATGTAGGTGATGAAATTGATTTTCTCGATTTTCAGGCGGTTGTACAAAACCAAAAGTGTGAGCAATGAAAAACTGGACCAGAAAATATAAAGCAGTTTGGGTGGAAATTTCATCTTGTTCATTCGTAAAAATAAATCTTTACCGAAATCCCAGAAAAGAATAATTAAGATCAGGAAGAGGATTCCGTATAGGAATGGAACCAACTTTGTGGGAATTTTTTTGCCTTTTAATTGATGTGCTACCAAAAATATTCCGAGGTAAAAAGCCACATAACCCACTTGTCCCGTCGGATAGTAATGCGGCATTAAATTGAAAATTAGTGTTAAGCCAAAGCAAATGGCGATAAACCAATTGACGTGTTTCGAGAAAAATCTCAGGATTAAAACGCCAAAAACAGTTAGAATAAAATACACTTTCAAATACCAGAAACTTCCCATGACCACGGGAAAAGTATCGGCGTTGGTATATTGGTGAAGATACCAGTTTCCGAGATTTTGCCACTGTGGAACGGTGGAAATATTATTCGGGACATATTTGGTTCCGAAGGTAGAATAGAAATTTTTCATCCATTCAAGGCCGAAAAAATTGACGCCGAAAACTTTAAAGAAATAATCCAGAAAAAATAGAAAGGTTACGAAAATCATGTAGGTGATCTGCAATTTTAGCAGGCGATAAAGGGTTTTTTCTACATTTCCGCCGGAAGTCAGTCCGCTTAAAGCATAGAAAAGCGGCACATCAATCAACAATGAAAGTACGCGAAGTTCCGTCGGCACGTAATATTGACCGGACCAAAAAACGGTGTGGATGAAAATAATGGAGAGGGTAGCAAAACCTTTAGCAAAATCAATATAGAGGTCTCTTTTCATAAATTTCGGAAAAATCAAAAGTACTTAAAAAAATGCCGTTTTAGCCGGATATTTTTTCAAGCAGCTAAATTTTATAAATGAATTGAACTTGCTGAAATTAAATATGATGCGAATTTTTTTCAGTGTAGCGAATAACTCAAAATAATTTCTTATTTTTGCACCTCGAATTAACTAACAAAATTTATAAACAATGTTTGCAATTGTAGAAATAGCAGGGCTTCAATACAAAGTTGAGCAAGACCAAAAGTTGTTTGTAAACCGTTTGAAAGGCGATAAAGGAGGAAAAGTTTCTTTCGATAAAGTTCTTTTAACTGTAAACGGTTCTACAACAATCGGCGCCCCAGCTGTAAGCGGTATCACTGTTGATGCTGAAATCTTGGATCACGTAAAAGCTGATAAAGTTATCGTTTTCAAGAAAAAAAGAAGAAAAGGTTACGAAAAGAAAAATGGCCACAGACAGTCTTTAACTCAAATTCAAATTACTGGTATTACCGGTTTTGATGACAACAAAAAAGAGAAAAAGGCCGCTCCAAAAGCTAAGAAAGCAGCAGCTACTGAGCCTGCAGCTACAGAAACAGAAGCCAGCGAAAGCGCTGAATAATTTTAACCCAAAAACCTTAAAATAAAATGGCACATAAGAAAGGAGTTGGTAGTTCCAAAAACGGTAGAGAATCGCATTCCAAGAGACTTGGTGTAAAGATTTTCGGTGGACAGGAAGCTATTGCCGGTAACATTATCGTGAGACAAAGAGGTACACAACACCATCCTGGTGAAAACGTAGGAATGGGAAAAGATCATACTTTGCACGCGTTAGTTGATGGTAAAGTAGTTTTCAGAAAGAAAGCAAACGACAGATCATACGTATCTATTGAACCGAACGCTTAATTAAAAGTGTTTTAAAATATAAAAAATCCCAATCGCAAGATTGGGATTTTTTTGGCTGCTAAAATGAGCTTTTTTTCTATTTTCCGCGGTTCAGGAAAGCGTCCCAACCTTGGGCATTAAGTGCAATTAACTCACTACTTCCACGCGCCACAAGGAAATTACCCTGATCCAAATCTACTGCATGACCTATAACCGTAAAATCCGGGTGATTTTTGATTTTTTCAAAATCTTTTGGTGAAATGGTGAAAAGCAATTCGTAATCTTCACCGCCGCTTAAAGCACACATTATAGGATTTAAATTTAATTCCTCCGCTGTGGAAATTGTCAAAGAATCCATCGGAACTTTTTCCTCGTAAATCCGGAACCCAACCTTACTTTGATCCGACAAATGAAGTGTTTCGGAGGACAAACCATCTGAAATATCAATCATGGAAGTCGGTTTAATATCCAATTCTTCCAAAGTTTTTTTAATGTCAGTCCGTGCTTCAGGTTTCAGCTGTCTTTCCAGAATATAATCGTAACCTTCCATTTCCGGCTGCATATTCGGATTTGCTAAAAACACCGAATGTTCACGTTCCAAAATTTGCAAGCCCATATAAGCGCCGCCCAAATCGCCTGTCACTACAAGTAAATCATTAACTTTTGCGCCGCTTCGGGTTACTATTTTTTCAGAAACTTCCAGACCAACAGCCGTAATATTGATAATCAGACCTGAATTTGAACTCGTCGTATCACCACCAACTAAATCAACATTATAATGTTTACACGCCAGTGAAATTCCGGCATAAATTTCTTCCAAAGCTTCCACCGGAAAACGGTTGGAAGCTGCAATGGCAACCAAAATTTGCGTTGGTTTCGCATTCATCGCGGCAATATCGCTGAGGTTTACCACCACTGCTTTATAACCCAAATGTTTCAGCGGCACGTAGCCTAAATTGAAATGAACACCTTCCGCCAAAATATCCGTGGTTAAGATTACTTTTTGGTTTTCCGGATTAATCACCGCACCGTCATCACCAATCGAAATTTCTGTCGAGGTATTTTTAAAACTAAAGTTTTCGGTGAGGTGTTTGATCAAACCAAATTCTCCATAAGCAGAAATCGGTGTGAGCTCCAAATTTTTATCTTCCAGCATAATTGTTTTATTTTTATTTCAGAAAAATACGCCGCTATTCGGGTGTTTTTTCGTCATTCTTCTTTTTCCAGGTAAAAGTTCCGTGCTTATGGAAAGGCTCGATATTTTGTGGTTTGAAAGGCAAATCTTTTAAATCTGCACGCGTAAGAATTTTCACGTCGTCACTTTTAAATTCCTCCAAAACTTCCAAAATATCGTCCGGCGGAGTGGTAGATTTTCTCAGCATCGTGTCAATCCAAACGCCGGTGGCTTCCGCTGTGGCGCAATGCGTGCCGTCGGGTAAGTAAAATTTGTGTACAAACTGGTAAATACTCGCATCTTCCGACATGCCGGAAATTTCCGCAGTTACAAAAACCGTCTGGTCAGCATAAATCTCCTTGAAAAATGAATATCTCTCGTGCAAAATTACCGGGCCAATTCCCCAGTAACTCAGCTCTTTAAGCCCCATTTTATGCGTGCGCATAAAAGCCATTCGCGTTTGCGCGCAATATTCTACGTAAGAAGAATTGGCGAGATGTTTATTCGCATCGATATCGCTCCAGCGAACTTCAAATTTATAGTGAAAATGAGACATATAATTTAAATTTTTATTTGAGCGCCTTTTCCGCCTGAGTTTATCCTGAGCTTGCCGAAGGATTCCCTCCCGAATATTTGGGATCCATTCAAGCCGGGGCGCGAGTTCCGTATCGAAACCAGCTTATTTTATAATTCCCAAAATTAAGCATTAATCATGGGTTAGAAAAATGGTATTTTTGCACCAAATAAGACCGAATTTTTATTTAAGGCTTTCAGATTCTAACGGTTATTTTATGAAAAAAAAGCAAATCATCATCATCGGCGGCGGCGCGGCAGGATTTTTCTGCGCAGCAAACCTCGATGAAACGAAATGTAAAGTAACCATTTTAGAGCAAAATTCCGATGTTTTGCAGAAAGTGAAAATTTCGGGCGGCGGCCGTTGCAACGTAGCGCACGCCTGTTTCGATCCGCGCGAACTCGTAAATTTTTATCCGCGCGGAAATAAAGAATTGCTCAGCGTTTTTCATAAATTTCAACCGGGCGACACGATGGATTGGTTTGAAAGCCGAAATGTTCCTTTAAAAATTGAAAGTGATAACCGCATTTTCCCCGAAAGCAATTCTTCGCAAAGCATTATTAATGCGATGGTAGGCGAAGTTCAAGAAAAAGGTTTTGAAGTTCGTACAAAATCCGTTGTGCTTGATATTCAGAAAACAGACGACCAATATTTAGTTACCACCAACACTGAAAAACTGGCAGCTGATTACGTAGTTTATTCAACGGGAAGTTCACCAAAATCTTTAAAACTGCTTCAAAACCTCGGTCATAAAATCGTCGATTTAGTGCCGTCGCTTTTCACATTCAACATCAAAAATGAAACTTTAAAGGATTTGATGGGAACGAGCTTTCCAAATGCCGAAGTTTCTATTCCGCAACTAAAAATGGAAGAATCCGGCCCGATGCTGATTACGCATTGGGGACTTTCCGGTCCGGCGATTTTAAAAATTTCTGCCTGGAAGGCTCGGGAATTGGCAAAACTGAATTACAAGTTTGAAATCGTAGTTAATTTTTTAGGGATTGAAAAGGATACTGCGGAAGAAATTTTCGTGAGCTTTAAAAAGGAAAATCCAAAAAAGAACATCGGAAGCTCGAAAATTTTCGACATCACCACGCGCTTCTGGCACCGCATTTTGTGGCTTTCAAAAATCGATTTGAATAAAAATATTTCCCAAATTTCCGGTGCTGAACTGGCAAAAATTTTAGAAAATCTCTGTGAGAATAAAATGCAGGTTACCGGAAAATCTACTTATAAAGATGAATTTGTTACCGCGGGCGGTGTTGAGCTAAAGGAAATCAACTTCAAAACCATGGAATCTAAAATTCTTCCCAATTTTTTCATCGCCGGCGAAGTGCTGAATATTGATGCGGTAACTGGCGGCTTCAATTTTCAGGCGTGTTGGAGTGAAAGTTGGCTAATTGCCAGTGCCTTAAATCTTTAATACAAATTTAACATAATATTATTTTCTTTGTAAGAATTATATTCTCTACATTTGCAAAAATTATTTTAAGAATGAGAAAATTACTTCCAGTATTTTTATTTCTAGCGTTTTTGACATCTTGTCAAACAATGGTTGTAACACCAAAACGTGCTATAACAAACAACTCCTTAGAGCTTTACAGCACCTACCGTGTGCAAACTGCAAACGAAGGAATCAGGAAAGTAAAAGTATTGAAACAAGATCAAGAGAAGATTTACGGAAAACTGAATTCTGGTGAAGATGTGGTGATCAACAAATCTGATGTACGTACCGTGCGAAAAACAAATGTTTTGAGCTCGCTTCTTGTAGGTGCTGCTGCGGTTGCTGCCGTAGTTTTTGTGCCTATATAATTGGGAATTTTTATAAAAATTGAAGGAGCATTTTTAGTGCTCCTTTTTTTTATTTGAAAAGCCGACCCACTATTTTACCAATCTCTACAAAGTCTTTGGCGTTTGCAATGTCCCGCGTATCTTTCCTGTAATCTTCAGCTTTAGGAAGCGACGGATAGATGAGCAGGAAGTTGGTTTCGCGGAAATGGTCATTCAGATAATCCGGTAAGCGCTGCATTTGCGGCAGGTAAGAAACCATGTTACGCTTCGCCATGATCATGATTAAGCCATCGTTTTCTTTCATTTTTTCGAAAACTTTTTTAATTTCAAACCAGTTGTTGAAAATGATAAAACTTGCTTCGATGTTTACTCTTTTCCTGATTTTTTCAATTACCGCAATGGTTTCATCCGTTCCGTAGAAATCTATTTTCGAACCCGAATTCCGGGCGATGTTCCAGACCTTTAACAGTGAATGGAAAAAAGTCGGCTCTTTTTCGGCATTTTTTGGTAAAATAACGAAATAGCGCTGAATCGTAGATGCCGGCTGAATTGCCTGATAAACCAAAACATTCGCGGTTTTATTGTTCAGATAACCGCTGTACAGGTTATAAACGAAACTCGGCGAGAAACCTTTTTTACCGGCAATTCCAATCAATAAATCTGTTATGTCGTACTCTTTAATCACATTGGAAATTCCGGAAATTACGTCGGTGTCATAACGGGTCAGCGGTGTAATTTTAATATCGGTTGCGGCGCCGCCCTGTACGGCTAATTCCAGAATTTTTTCCGCGTTTTTCTTAGAAGAATCGTTTTTTTCTTCGTTAATAATATTTAAAGCAAAAACATTTTCGGCGGTGCTTTTGGAACGGAGCAGCAGCGCGAGATTAGTCATCGGTTCTACCGTTTCAATTTCGTTGATCGCCATTAAAATATTTTCGGTTTCAGGATTGGTTTCATCCATCGTGTCTTCGTTGTCCTGTTGCACGATTTCTTCAGCATTTTTCTGCGTCACAAACGACGAAATTGTACACGAAACCAAAATCAGCAGGATACTTCCGTTCAGAATACTTTCATCAAGCAAACGGATGGGTTCGCCCAGGTCCGTTTCACCAATGATAATATTGTAACCCACTGTAACCGTTGCTAAAGTTGCCGCTGCGGAAGCCGAGCTTAAACCGAAAATAATACCACCTTCCGCCTTGGAATAGGAAAAGGTTTTCTGCGTTGCTACCGAAGCTAAATATTTCCCACCAATGGAAATGATCATCATTAAAATGGCCACTTTTATGGTTTCAAAATCTTTGAAGAAAACTGTAAAATCGATAAGCATCCCAACGCTGATGAGGAAAAACGGAATAAAAATCGCGTTTCCTACAAACTCCACACGGTTCATTAGCGAAGAAGTATGCGGAATTAATTTATTCAGCGCCAAACCTGCGAGGAAAGCACCAATAATGGCTTCAATACCCGCGAGCTCTGCTAATAGCGCCGCAAAATAAATCATGACAAGCACGAAAATATACTGCGAAATCTTATCGCTGACTTTTTTGAAAAACCACCGTGCAATTATAGGAAAACCAATAAGAACCGCTGCTGCGAAAAGTATAATTCCGACTGAAAGTTTCGTCCAGAAAGCTGCATTTACCTGCCCGGTAGTCATCCCAACGACAACTGCTAAAACAAGAAGCGCGGCAATGTCGGTGATCACGGTTCCGCCAACGGTAATATTTACCGCGCGGTTTTTCACCACGCCCAATTTACTAACAAGTGGGTAGGAAATTAAAGTGTGCGAAGAAAATAAACTCGCAAACAGAAAGGAAGTCAGCCAGTTAAAATCTAAGATATAGTGCGCAGCCACGATGCCCATTATAAACGGGATTACAAACGTATAAGCACCAAAACCAAGACTTTTCCACTTGTTTTTTTTGAATTCCGCCATGTCGATTTCCAGCCCGGCCAAAAACATAATGTAAAGCAATCCTGTGGTGCCTGTAACCACAATGCTGCTGTCACGTGTGAGCACATTAAAACCGTTCGGTCCAACTGCGGCGCCGGCGATAATTAAACCGAGAAGATGCGGAACTTTAATTTTATTGAGAAGAAGCGGCGCGGAAAGAATAATAATTAAGACCACCAAAAACTTCAGTACAGGATCTTCCAGCGGAAGGTCAAACTGCGATACTGTCAACATTGTAAACATCTTTAGTTTTTGATTTTTTCCAATTCAACAGAAAATTTCGAAAGGCAGTCTTTTCCGGTCAGTTCGCGTGTTCCTTTGATGCGGTCGGTAACTTCGGCCGGAATCTGTAAAGTAATATCGGATTTGTTGGGACTCACTGTGTTATTTAACGAGCTCATCTTTACCTCTGTGCCGGTGAATTTCGCGCTATAAATATGCTCGCTGCCGCTTTTATTAATGATGATCACCTGTTGCTCAGAAATGAGCCAGGTGTCGTTCCGTTGGTCTCCAATCACGTGTTCTGCGCAGCTGGATTCTGTGCAGACCATTTTACCGTTCCATTTTCCGAGAATATTTTGGGGCAATAAAGTAGCCGTGATTGTGTCGGTGGCGTCGGCTGCGTTTTCCAAACTGTCGCGCAGTGCCAAAAGACTTTCATAATCCTGCTTTTTGGCGGCAAATTCTGTTTCCCGCAACTGGAGATTTTTTTCGCGCTCTTTCAGCTGATTTTCTTTCTTTGTATCGTTACAGGAAGTAAGGCAAAAGCCAAAAAAAAGCAGAAATAGCAGGGAAAATTTCATCTCGAAGTGTGTTTAAAGTTTCCTAAAATTATAAAAATAATTCCGGAATTAAAAATCCCGGAATTTTTCAGATGATATCTTGAGGTATTTTAAGCGTTCATTTTTGCAATCGTGTCAATTCCACCTTTGGTTTTTTGGCCTATTTCGCAGGTAATTTCTGCGTCTAATGGTAAAAAGACATCCATTCGGGAGCCGAATTTAATAAAACCGAATTCATGGCCCGCTTTGGCAGAATCACCTTCGTTACAGTTGAAGACAATTCGACGCGCCACATAGCCTGCAATTTGGCGGAAAACCACGATATGATTGGTTAAACTTTGTACAGCAACGGTTGTTCTTTCGTTTTCGGTAGACGATTTTTCGTGCCACGCCACTAAATATTTGCCGGGATGGTATTTTTTATAAATAACCTCGCCGGAAACGGGATATCGGCAGATGTGAACGTTAAGCGGCGACATAAAAATAGAAACCTGAATGGCTTTTCCCTGAATAAACTCAGTTTCTTCAACGTGTTTAATCATTACCACTTTGCCGTCGACCGGCGCGATAACGTTTTCTTTATGATTTAAAATATCGCGGTTCGGGACACGGAAAAACCAAAAAATTAATCCATAAATGATGAGCAGCGGCAGAATGATAGCCAGTCCCCACATTTCCAAAAAATAAACCGATAATATACTGATTACAGTGAAGGCAATGCCCGCGACTATCAGCGTACCTTTGGACTCCTTATGAAGTTTCATAACTTAAAATAATTTTTCTAAAATAAAGTATAAATATACGACAGGCGCGCAGATTATAAAACTGTCTAAACGGTCTAAAATTCCGCCGTGGCCAGGTATAATATTTCCGGAGTCTTTCACGCCGAAATTTCTTTTCAGCTGGCTTTCAACCAAATCGCCGAACGGTGCAAAAACCGAAACCAGAAATCCTACGATGATATAATTTCCGCGTAAATCTGGAAATTTCATTTCGATAAAATACCCGATTATAAGGGTGAAAAAAACGCCGCCGGCAAATCCTTCCCAGGTTTTTTTCGGTGAAATCTTCGGCGCCATTTTATGCTTTCCGAAAAATTTTCCGGTGAAAAAGGCGAATGAATCGCTGCTCCAAATGAGCACAAAAAGAAAGAAAACTTCCAAGGTAAAAGTTTCTTCAACCATCGAAAACTTCGGTAAACCTAAAGCGAAACTAAACGGCAATGCAGTATATATGACAGTGAAAATAAGTTTCCCGTTGTCGAAGTAAAGTTCTTTGGGAAATTTAAATAAAGTGATGACCGCAATTACGATCAGCGATAGCGCCAATATTTCGGAAAGGTTGAAGTTGAAATAAAAACCGTGCTGAAAATACCGCTTTGAAAAGTAATAAAAGACCAGAATTATGAGCGGGAAAACGACCCATTTTTCCCAACTTTTTGGGTCAAACTTCATGATGCGGATGCATTCCCAGGCGCCCACAAAAAGAAAAAAAGTCATCAGCCCATAAAAAAGATTCTGCTGTTTTACCAAACCAGGGAAAACTGAATTAATCCATTCCGCGCCAAGAGGAGTTGTACACATGATGACAAGCAAGCCATATAAAGCACCACCAAAAAGGCGTAGAATTAGATTTTTATCCAAAATTTTTAATTAATGTTGATGAATTTTGCCGCGTCTGAAGATTTTTTAATCTTCCAGCAAAAGTAAGAAAAGTTTTGTATTATCCTTATTCGGAGTATCTAGTTTTGAATTGCTGCCGCTAATCGAAGTGAGATTTCGGATATTTCCGTTGCGTTTGATTTTGCTCATCGCATCGTTCAGATTGGTCACAATTTGCGAAACATTCGCCATGATTACAATTTTCTCTGGAAGGCGGGAAGAATGATAGTGTAGGATATTATTATGCGAAAGCATAATTCTGCCGTCGTACGCGATGAGATATTCGCAGGTGATAAACGCACAGTCATTGAAAAGTTCAAGATTGGTGGTGTAGGGAATGCTGATGACATCCAGGAAATTTTTTAGGTCCTGATCCCAGCAAAAAACCGATTTTACCTGCTCAATTTTCAGAATATGATTTAGGGTGTTGAGCGCTTCCGCTTCATCAGCGCAATAATTAAAAAATCCGCCGGAATGGGTAAATAATTGCGCAAACTTATAATCGAGGTCAGCATTTTTCAGCTGATCTCCAAGTTTAACCAAATCCTGTTCGTTTTCTTCTTCAGGTTGATTTAATATTTTCCCGACCAATTTTTTAAATAGACTCAATTTCGAATTTTATAAGATTGTTATACAAAAATAAAAAATATTTCAAGAAACAATCGCATTTATAAAAGAATCCTGATTATATCTTTCGGTTAATAATCAGGATCTTTTAGCTTTTAAATTTGGGTTCCGGACTCTGGTGCGATAATCACTTCCTCTTCCGGTTCTACTTCCTTGTGCACTGTGGACACCGGATGCTCTGTAAGTTCCGGATCCCAGGCTCTCTGACCAAAGACTTCTTCTAAATCTTCACGGAAAATTACTTCTTTTTCCAAAAGTTTTGCTGCCAGTGCATCCAGTTTATCTTTGTTGTCCGATAAAATCTGTAGCGCACGCTGATATTGCGTTTCAATGATTTTAGAAATTTCTTCGTCAATCATTTTCGCAGTTTGATCAGAATAAGGTTTGCCAAAACTGTATTCCGACTGGCCAGAACTGTCGTAGTATGAAATGTTTCCTAGTTTGTCATTCAAACCATAAATCGTAACCATCGCTTGTGCTTGCTTGGTAACTCTTTCCAAATCCGAAAGTGCTCCGGTAGAAATATTTCCAAAAATAGTTTGTTCTGCAGCACGTCCACCTAATGTTGCACAAAGCTCGTCATACATCTGTTCAGTGGTCGTCAATTGTCTTTCTTCCGGTAAATACCAGGCAGCGCCTAAAGAACGTCCGCGCGGCACAATCGTCACTTTTAAAAGTGGTGCAGCGTGCTCAACCAACCAGGAAATTGTGGCATGCCCAGCTTCGTGGTACGCAACGCGTCTTTTTTCTGACGGCTTAATGGCCTTATTTTTCTTTTCCAGACCACCGATAATTCGGTCGACGGCGTCTAAGAAATCCTGAGTCATTACAGATTCGTGTGAATTTCTGGCTGCAATTAAAGCAGCTTCATTACAAAGATTCGCAATATCAGCTCCGCTGAAGCCAGGAGTTTGTTTCGCAAGGAAATCACGGTCGATATTATCGTCCAACTTAATTTTGGCTAAATGTACATCGAAGATTTCTCGTCTTTCATGAAGTTCTGGCAAATCAACATAAATTGAACGGTCGAAACGGCCTGCACGCATCAAAGCTTTATCCAAAATATCAGCGCGGTTGGTTGCTGCCATAATGATAACGTTGGTGTCGGTACCGAAACCATCCATTTCCGTAAGCAACTGGTTGAGTGTATTTTCTCGTTCGTCGTTTCCGCCTGTCATATTTCCTTTACCTCTGGCTCTACCAATGGCATCAATTTCATCGATGAAAATAATGGCCGGAGATTTCGCTTTTGCCTGCGCAAACAAGTCACGTACACGCGACGCACCAACACCAACGAACATTTCAACGAAATCGGAACCTGAAAGTGAGAAGAACGGAACTTTAGCCTCGCCCGCAACAGCTTTCGCCAATAAGGTTTTACCGGTTCCCGGAGGACCTACAAGCAAAACACCTTTCGGAATTTTTCCGCCTAATTTGGTGTATTTATCAGAATTTTTAAGAAAGTCTACCACTTCCTGCACCTCCTCTTTAGCGCCTTCTAGACCAGCAACATCTTTAAAAGATACGTTTACCTTATCTTTTTCGTCGAAAAGTTTGGCTTTTGATTTTCCAATTGAGAAAATCTGGCCGCCACCGCCGCCACCGCCGCCGCCCATCATCTTACGGAAGATGACGAAATAAAACAGCGCCATGATGGCAATCCAGAAGATTGCGGTAAATAACAGTTCGGTCATCGGGTTTTTGCCGATGCCGTAGTCTTTTTTGGTGGTAATTGCCGGGTTTTCGGCCTTGATGGTGTCAAATTTTTGCAGGAAAAGCTGAAGGTCACCAAAACTTAAAGTGTAATCAGGCTTCGGTGCAAAATCAAAAGCTGAAAAAGGGCTTCTTTCCTGTTGAACCTGCTTGGTCGCCGCTTCTGTTTTTGCGGCTTTGGTTAAAAAGACATCGGCTTTTTCGGTGTCTTTATAAATAAGCACATTATCTACTTTGCCTTGCTCCATCAGCTGGTAAAAGCCTTCTTCATCAATGGTATTGGTGTCGCCACCATTCATATTAGAAAAGAAGAAGAGAATTAACGCAACAATTACGATGGGGAAGAACCAGTTAAATCCTTTATTATTATTCATATCTTTTTCAAAAATTCTGCGCGGCATTTTTCCGGCAGATGCTGTAATTAATTTTCTATTTTAGTTATTGCCGCGTCGCCCCAAAGCTCCTCAATATCGTAATATTCACGGGTTTCGCGCTGGAAAACGTGTACCACAACAGAAACGTAATCCAATAAAACCCAAAGGTTATTTTCTGTTCCTTCTACGTGCCACGGTCTGTCGTGCAAATCGTTTCTTACCTTTTTTTCGATGTTTCCGGCAAGCGCAGAAACCTGAGTATTAGAGTTACCGGTGCAGATAATAAAAGTTTGGGCAACGGAATTTTCTATTTTTGAAAGGTCGAAAATCATGATGTCTTCACCTTTTGTATCTTGTATTGCTTCTACGATTTTATCAATTAGAAGTTGTTTTTCTGGAATCTTATTCATTAAAAATTTTGTATAATCTGCAAATTTATTGTTTTTTTATTTAATTAGTCTGAAATTTGACCATTCCAACTCTTAAAGTTTTCATAAATGACCGACTTGTTTTACCTGCGGCAATGTTCTTCAACACAAGAAAAAATCGGGGAATTTATACCTGCGGAAAATCCGGTTTCGGTGGCGGTCTGCACTTTCAATCAAACTAAAGGAAAAGGTCAATATGGAAATTCCTGGGAATCCGGCAAAAATTTGAATATTGCGTATTCTCTCGCCGTTCCAACTTCGTCTATAAACCTTCCGGACCATTTGTTCAATTTCCGTACCGCTGTTCTGGTGGCCGATTTTCTCGCCAATTTGACCAGGGAAAAAGTTCAGATTAAATGGCCGAACGACATCATCATCAAAAATAAAAAAGTTGCCGGTTTGCTCGTAGAAAAAAAACTGCTGCAAAATGAGCTTTTTTTTGTGCTTGGTATCGGCTTAAATGTGCTGCAGGAAAATTTCGGAAATCTGGCAAAGGCAGGTTCTTTGCTTACTCAAACGGGAGTTTCGAATGATTTGGAAGCATTAACCGAACAACTTCACAACTACCTGGTTGAAAAAATTACCGAAAATGTAAATTCAAAAAAAACAGTAAAACAGCTCAATAAAAATTTATTCCGGAAAGATTTGGTGTCGGTTTTTGAAATCGACCAAATAAGACAAAATGGCATTATCAAAGAAGTGGATGAAGATGGTTTTTTGGTGGTGGATTTGGAAAAAGACGGATTAGAGAAATTTTTTCACAAGGAAATTGAACTTCTTTACTGATTCGCGCGCCGGAAATAAAGGAATAAAGCGATTGGGCCGAAAACCATGTTCGGAATCCACATGGCGACCAGCGGCGTAAGTCCTTTGTTTTGTGAAACTACTTTTAAAACCTCGAAAGAAAATACAAAAACGAAAGCCAACGCAATACCAATTGCTAAATTGATTCCCAAACCGCCGCGTTTTTTTTGTGACGAAAGGGAGAGTGCTAAAAATGTAAGAATAATGACCGAAAAAGGCATCGAAGTCCGTTGATGAAGTTCATTTAAATAGGTATTCAAATTCGCATTTCCTTTTTCTTTTTCGCGGTTCACGAAACTGATGAGTTCGGGCGTTGTTTTATTTTGTCCCAGCAATACATCGGGAAAAAGTTCTTCCGGCGGTAGCCCAAAATCTTTGATAATGGAATTTCCGCTGTTCAGCTTTTCTTTGTCATTCTTCAGAAAGGTTTTTTCTAAAAAATTGGTCATTGTAAAGCGCTTTTTTTCAGGTTCCCAATAAAAGTCTGCAGCATTCAGCTGGTAAATTAAATTCCGTTTTTTATCGAATTTCTGGTACAAAAATCCGGAGCCGCGCTTGTCTTTTTTGTTGTAGCTTTTGATGAAAATATATTCGGTTTTCGACAATTGCGTGGAAACTTCTGCGTTGCCGGTAAACTGGTCGCGGCTTTTTGCGCTGTACGTATAAGGTTCAAGCTCGTTCTTTTTGGTGTTTGCGAGCGGCAGTACGAAATGATTGATGAGCAAGGCTGCGGCTGCAATTGCTCCTGATGTAATTAAATACGGTCTTGCAAAACGGTGGAAACTTGCGCCGGAACTGATGATCGCCACGATTTCGGTATTATTCGCCATTTTGGAAGTGAAAAAAATAACCGAAATAAACACCAAAATGGACATGAAGGTGATGACCAAATTCACAATCCAGAATGGGTAAAAATTGATCAGAAACTCGCTTACGGTAAATCCGTTGGATTCTATTCTTGGTGCTTTTGCCTGCACGTCAATTACCAAAACTATGATACTCAAAAGTCCCAGCATAAACCCGAAGGTGCCGAGGTACTTTTTGATGATATACAAATCGATAATTTTCATGCTTTTAGGCGGTAATTTTTTACAGGCGATTTTTTAACTGCGGAATAATTGAATCTTTCCACTGGTAGAAATCGCCGGCGATAATATGCTCACGCGCAACGCGCACCAAATCCAGATAAAAAGCTAAATTATGTACCGAAGCAATTTGCTTTCCTAAATATTCTTTCGAAGCAAAAAGGTGACGCACATACGCTTTTGAATATTCTGAATCTACATAACTTGTCCCAAGTTCATCCAAAGGCGAAAAATCGTCTTTCCATTTTTCGTTTTTCATATTCATAATGCCACCCCAAGTGAAAAGCATGGCATTTCGCGCATTTCTAGTCGGCATTACGCAGTCCATCATATCTATACCATGTCCGATGCTTTCCAAAATATTCCACGGCGTACCAACGCCCATCAAATATCTGGGTTTTTCTTTTGGTAAAACGTCGGTTACTTCGTCGGTAATGCGGTACATTTCGTCTTCAGGTTCACCAACTGAAAGTCCGCCAATTGCGTTTCCTTCAGCATTTTGTTCAGAAATAAATTCCGCCGAAGCTTTTCTTAAGTCAGAATACGTAGATCCCTGAACAATCGGAAATAAACGCTGCTTATGGCCGTAAATTTCCGGATTTTCCTCAGTCCAGCTGATGCATCTTTTCAGCCAGCGATGCGTCATTTCCATTGAAGTTTTTGCCAGATTATAGTCGCACGGATAAGGCGTACATTCATCAAAAGCCATAAAAATATCCGCACCGATCTGTCTCTGAATTTCCATTGATTTTTCAGGGGAAATAAAATGCGTGCTGCCATCGATATGGGATTTAAATTTTACGCCTTCTTCATTCAATTTTCTTGATTTTGACAAGGAGAAAACCTGATAACCACCGGAATCGGTAAGAATCGGCAAATCCCAGTTCATGAATTTATGCAGTCCGCCGGCGGCCTGCATCACATCCATTTTAGGGCGCAAGTTCAGGTGATAGGTGTTTCCTAAAATAATCTGCGCTTTAATATCGTCTTTTAATTCTCTTTGATGCACCGTTTTCACCGACGCTACGGTGCCAACGGGCATAAAAATCGGGGTTTGAATTTCGCCGTGATCAGTAGATAAGGTTCCGGCACGGGCTTTTCCGGAAGTGGTATTGTTTATTGTAAAAAATTGAGACATCATTCTATCTTGCAAATACGGGTACGTTACGGTTTTCTTTTAATTTCTTCTGAATGTATTCTTTGGCGGCGGGATCTTTATCCAAGACGATTTTCTGCGCATCGTTTAAAATACCTTCAATTTCGCCGGTTGCGGTGTAATATTTATAACTTTCGGTAAAAGCTTTACCCGTTGTTTTTTTCTGTTTTAAGGTGTAGCGTGTGGCATTGTCGAGGTTCAGGTTTTGAATGACGCTCGTCAGTTGCTCATTCATTGCAAAGTCTGCAATAAGCTGCGACATGGTTTCTTTCTCCACCAAGTTTTTCGGTGGGTCAATCAATTTTCCGCAGGAAAAAGCAAAAAAAGCCAGAAATAGCAGCCAAAATTTTTTCATAATTTCCCGATAAGTGCTTTCCATTTTAAATTTAAAACGCCAAAAACCGCTTCGTGAATAATTCCGCCGTTCATTTTGCTTGTGCCGAGTTCGCGGTTGGTAAAAATAATGGGAACTTCCACGATTTTAAACCCTTTTTGGTAAGCGCGGAACTTCATTTCGATTTGGAAACCGTAGCCTTTCAGCTTAATGTTTTCCAAACCGATGTTTTCTAAAACTTTTCTCGAAAAGCAGACAAAACCTGCCGTCGTGTCGTGGATAGGAACTCCAAGAATGGTCCGTACATATTTCGAGGCAAAATACGAAAGAAGCACGCGGCCCATCGGCCAGTTGACCACATTTACACCTTTGGAATAGCGTGAACCAATACTCATATCCGCGGTTTGACAGGCTAAAAACAGCTTATTCAAATCCTGCGGATTATGCGAAAAATCGGCATCCATTTCAAAAATGTAATCGTAATTATTTTGCAGCGCCCACTTAAAACCGTGAATATAAGCTTGTCCCAGACCGTCTTTTACCTTCCGAATGCTTAGAAAAAGATTTTGCGGGTGCAAAAGCTGCATTTTTTTTACCGCTTCACCTGTGCCGTCCGGAGAGGAATCATCGACCACCAGAATATCAAAATCCTGCTGCAGTGCGAAAACAGCAGCAATTATCTTTTCAATATTCTCAATCTCATTATACGTAGGTATGATGACGAGTTTTTTCATCCGGAAAATTAATGTGCAAAGATAAACTATTCCGCCGTTATTTTTTCAAGTTCTAATTTAGCCTTTTGGACAGCTGCTGTGTTTAATTATTAACAGATTACATCTAATTATTCTTATTTTTGCAAAAAGGTTTTTCTTGGTTAGAGTTGTACAGCAGAATGATTGGGTAACCTTTATTATTACAGGTTGCATTTTGCTTTATATTTTTATGTTGCTTTACCTACACCGGGATTCTTCGGTGCGCGTTTTCATTTTGCAAAAATTTGCCGATTCTTCCAATAATTTCCTCAGCTGGTTCATTATCAGTGCGGTGTTTGTGCTGTCTTTAGCAATCTTAATTTCGCAAGGCATCCCGATTGTGCCGGCGAAAATCCGTGAAATGAATTTTTTCGGTTACGAACTGAATAAATTTGGTTTTACACTGGGGGTTTTATTTCTTTTTTATTCGGTGAAAAGCGGTCTGACATACCTGTATTTTGCCGGTACCGCAAGCATGGAAAGATGGCCTTATTTTCAGTTTACCGCTTCCAAGTTTTATTTTGTGCTGTCACTGGTTTTGATGGTGGCTTGCGTTTACCAATTTTACTTCCATACCAATTTATCGCTGCTTTACAATTATTATTTCTGGGGTTTTTCAGGCGTTTTTTTATTAAAAATACTGCTTTACCTCTTTTCGCCTCAATATATTCTGCCTATAAAATGGTATTATAAATTTTTGTATATTTGCACGCTCCAAATAGCGCCTGTCATTGCGTTGTGGAGAATATTATATTTTTAATAAAATTTAATGATGAAAATTAAATCTATCCTTGTTTCACAACCTGCTCCAAACGAGTCGTCGCCTTACCTTGAAATGGCAAAAAAGGAAAAAATCAAGATTGATTTTAGACAGTTCATTCATGTTGAAGGCGTAGATGCGAAAGAGTTACGAGCTCAAAAAATTGATTTATCCCAATACACCGGCGTAATTTTTACCAGCAAAAATGCCATTGACCACTTTTTCCGATTAGCGGAAGAAATGCGTTTTACCGTATCGGATTCCATGCGGTACATTTGCCAGTCGGAAGCGATTGCAAATTACCTGCAAAAACATATCGTGTACCGCAAAAGAAAAATTTCTTTCGGCGAGAAAAACTTTACCGATTTAGCACCGCTTTTCAAAAAGTTCCCAAGCGAAAAATATATTTTGCCGGCATCTGATGTTTTGGGTTCTGATATTCAAAAGGTAATGGATGCTTCTGGTGTGGATTGGGTAAAAGCGACCATGTACAAAACGGTAAGCAGCGATTTAAGCGATATTAAAATCGATGATTATGATATGCTGGTATTTTTCACCCGTCAGGGAATTAAATCCCTCGGTGAAAATTTCCCGGATTTCAAGCAAAACGAAACCAAAATTGCCGTTTTCGGAGCAACTACAGAGCAGGCAGCAATTGACGCCGGTCTGCGCGTTGACGTGATGGCGCCAAGCAAAGAAACACCGTCGATGACCATGGCGATTGAAAAATACATTAGAAATCTGGAAAAATAATTTTCCTGAATTTTTTAAAATAAACTGAAAACCGCCTTTCCAAGTAAAGCCGGTTTTTATCTTTTAAAGACTTTACACATGAGCGATATAAATCCTAAAAATATGCCCGAAAAGCAGCCAAAATTTTCAGCGCCCAAGGCAAGGAAAATTGACCATATTCTGGAAACGCACGGCGACCGAAGAAATGACCCGTATTTCTGGTTGAATGAAAGGGAAAACCCGGAAGTTTTGGCGTACCTGGAAGCAGAGAATTCCTACGCAGAAGCGGTGATGAAAGATACCGAAGATTTTCAGCAGCAGCTTTTCGATGAAATGAAAGCGCGCTACAAAGAAAACGATGAATCTTTGCCGTATTTTTTCAACGAATACTGGTACATTGTGCGCTACGAAGAAGGCAAAGAGCATCCGCTCTTCACCAGAAAGCATTCGACTTTGGAAAATCCCGAAGAGTTGATTCTCGATGTAAATATTCTGGCCGAAAAGCACAAATTTTTTGAGGTTGGCAGCATGGCGGTTTCGCCTGATAATAAGTTGGCCGTCTATTCTTCAGACAATATGGGCCGAAGAATCTACGAGTTGAATTTTAAAAATTTAGAAACGGACGAAATCTTACAGGACCAGATTCCAAACACCACCGGAAAAGCCGTTTGGGCAAACGATAACCAGCACGTTTTTTACATCCGCAAGGATGAAAGCCTGCGCGCTTTTCAGGTCTATCTGCATCAGCTGGGAACCGATTCTTCACAAGACGTTCTGGTTTTTCACGAAAAAGATGAAACTTTCGATGTTAATGTGTACAAAACCAAGTCGTTGGAATATATTTTCATAGCCAGTTCCAGCACCATTTCAGATGAGCACCGTTTTATACCAGCAAACGATGTTTTGGCAGAATGGAAAATCGTCCAGCCAAGAATCGATGATTTGGAATACGCGGTGGAGCATTATCAGGATGAATTTTACATCATCACCAATGCAGATGATGCCACGAATTTCAAACTCGTAAAAACCAGCGTCGCGGAACCGGGAATTGAATTCTGGGTTGATGTCATTCCGCACCGCGAAGAGGTTTTGCTGGAAGGTTTTGAAATTTTTAATAAATATCTCGTGCTCGAAGAAAGATCGGAAGGTTTGCTGCAGCTGAAAATTATAAATTCTGCCGACAATTCTGCTCATTTTTTGCCTTTTTCAGATCCTACTTATACTGCTTATATCGGCTTAAACCTGGAATTTGATACCGACAAACTTCGTTATGGTTATACGTCTTTAACGCAGCCAAGCTCCACTTTTGAGTATGACATGAAGGAAAGAACCACCACACTTCTGAAACAGCAGGAAGTTTTGGGCGGCAACTTTTCCCCATCAAATTATACTTCTGAGAGAATTTGGGCGCCGGCGCGCGACGGAAAAAAAGTGCCGATTTCCCTTGTTTATCATAAAAATACCGCGAAATCCGCGGAAACTCCGTTGCTGTTGTACGGTTACGGAAGTTACGGCCACACGGTGGATGCCGGTTTTTCAAATGTTCGGTTGTCGCTGTTAGACCGTGGATTTATTTTTGCCATTGCGCACATCCGTGGTGGCGAATATTTGGGCCGCGAGTGGTACGAAGACGGAAAAATGCTGAGCAAAAAGAACACTTTTTTCGATTTTATCGATGCGGCGAAACATTTAATTAAGGAAAATTATACTTCTTCAGCGCATTTGTACGCGATGGGCGGCAGCGCAGGCGGACTTTTGATGGGTGCGGTAATGAATTTCGAACCGGAACTTTTCAATGGAATTGTGGCGCAGGTTCCTTTCGTTGATGTGGTAACCACAATGCTGGACGAAACCATTCCGCTAACAACGGGTGAATTTGATGAATGGGGCAACCCGAAAAAGAAAAAATACTACGATTATATGAAATCGTATTCGCCGTACGATAATATCGAGGCGAAGAATTATCCCAATTTACTGATCACCACTGGTTTTCATGATTCGCAGGTGCAATATTGGGAACCGGCAAAATATGCAGCAAAACTTCGGGATTTGAAAACTGATCAAAATCTGCTTATCTTTAAAACCGATTTAAGCTCCGGCCACGGTGGCGCCAGCGGCAGATTTGAATCTTTAAAGGAAGACGCGCTGGAATATGCTTTTTTAATGAAACTAGAGAATAAAATTGATGGAAAATAAATCAGAAAGCCAATTGTGGGCAGAGGTTGAAGAATTTTTTGTAAAAACCTTCGATACCGAAAAACACCCTCAAATTGACACCATATTGTTTTTAATCGGTGTGCAGGAACTGGGCAGCGGCCAGCAGAAATACACCAAAGATGATAAGCTGAACATCCTGCACATCGCGGTTTGCAGGTTGCTGGAGCCTTTTGGTTATTACAAATTTTCGCATTATGATGATGACGGCTATCCGCATTTCGATGAGGTGGATAAGCTTCCGGAACTGAAACCGAACGAGCAGCAGATTTTGATGAAGAAAGCGATTATCCAATACTTCATCGACGAAGAACTTTTTAATTAAAAAAGGCCGAAAAGAAATTTTTCGGCCTTTTTTGGGCAAATTTTTTAAAAACGCTTTAACTAACTTTTTGTATTTTCCAAAATGTTTTCCAGCTGCTCCAGACTTTTCAGCACGCGCCCTTCAAAACCGAGTTTCATCAAAGTGTTCATTTCCTCTTCAGAACCGAAATGAATATTGATGGTGAGCTTCATGCCTTCTTCCACGCCGGTAAAACCTACAAGCCAGTTGGAAGTGGGAATCACTGGATTAATTTTTCCGTGCTCATCGGCCATAAAATCTGTAAAATCAAAACTTCTTCCGCTGTTGATTTCGTGAAATTTTAATCCAGCGAATTGTGTTTGGTTTTCGGGATTTGTCATTTTATACTTCCAAACTCCGCCTGCTGCAAAATTCATTTCTAAAGTTTCTGCTCTCCAGGGTTGCGGCGCCCACCAGCGTTCCAGCAAACTTCCATCGGTGAAATACGACCAAACTTCGGTTGCTTTGGCATTTAAAATTTTCATGATATAGACGGTAGCTGCCTGTTCGTCGGTATTAAAGATGACTTTTGCTTTCATTTTTGTTGTTTTCACAAATTTAAATATTATTTGGCAGACGGTTTCTGTCGCTTTTATACGGTATAAAATTAGACATAATTAGTTAAATAAAAGATTTTTAAGAAAATAAGCACAATATAACGGCTAAAAATTTGTTTTAACAGTGTTAAAATCATTAATTTTAACAATTCATATTTAAAATTCCTGATGAACAATAAGTTTATTCCGTTTATATCCGTCCTGATGACGATTTCCATGATCGTCTTTGTAACGCTTCAGCTTTACTGGCTGAAAGAGCTGTATAGCGCTTTGAATCAGGATTTTAGCAATAAAGTCTATTCGTCCATGGAATCTTCTGCTTTAAAGATTACTCAACTTGAAAACGAAAAATATCTGAATCAGGACTTTAAAAATTTTGGAAAAAGCGTGGTCGACAGCAGCAATAAACCAACGCAAACTTATATTCAGCAAAATTCTGATGCCGGAAACCGCGAAACCGTAATTTTCCAAAAAAGCATCGTTGAAAACCAAAATTTTCCGATTTCGCAGAAAGGTGACAGTTTAAAACTGACGAATCTCTACACCGATGAGGGAATTCTTCAGATTAAAAAAGCGCCTAACACGACCGAGCCTCTGACTGCGCAGTTGAGTAAAGACATTAATAACAATACCTATGCGCTGCGCCAGTTTGTGAAATTAAGCGCTTCTAACCTGCCAATAGAAAAACGTGTTGATGTAAAAACACTCGATTCTGTTCTGTCTAATGAGTTAAAGTTAAGCGGTTTAAGCACGAAATTCGGTTTTGCGGTAATCGACCGAACTAATAAAATGACGAAAGTGGTGAATCCCACTTTCCTGGACGAAAAAGAAAAGAATAAGTACACGTATCCGCTTTTCACCGACAGCAAAGACCGACCGCTTTACACGCTGGCGCTGGTTTTCCCGCGGAAAGATTATTCGCTGGCGAAAAACAATTTACCAATGTTGCTGGGAACTTTCATGTCATTGCTTACGATTTTAGGAATTTATATTATTTCCATCAACTATATGATGCGGCAGAAAAAAATCGCGGAGGTGAAAACCGATTTCATTAATAATATGTCGCACGAATTTAAAACGCCTTTGGCGACGATTTCGGTGGCGACGGATTCTTTAGCAAACGATAAAATTGCGACCAATCCCGAGAAAGTGAAATATTATTCGGGCCTGATCAAGCAGGAAAATCTGCGCATGAAAAAGCAGGTGGAAAACGTGCTGAATATGTCGAAACTGGAGCGAAACGAGGTGAAATTATTTTTGAAGGAAACCGACGTTCGAAGTTTGATAAAGGAAATTACCGAATCTTTCAGCCTGATTGTGGCCAACCGCGACGGAACGCTGACTCAGGAATTTAATACCCAAAAATACGTCTTTAAAATTGATGAATTCCACATTTCAAATGCGTTGGTGAACTTGCTGGATAACGCTAACAAATATTCGCCGGACGCGCCACAGATAAAAGTGAGTACCAGAAATGAAGGAAATTGGTATGTGATTGAGATTGAAGACAAGGGAATCGGGATGGAAACCAGCAATAAAACGCGGATTTTCGAGAAATTTTTCCGCGAGGAAACGGGAAATATTCACAATGTAAAAGGACAAGGTTTGGGCTTGTCGTACGTGAAGAAAATTATCGAATTGCATAAAGGCATCATCCTCGTGGATTCCCAAAAAGGTCTTGGCAGTAAATTCACCATCAAATTACCGATGGTTTAAAATAGAAATTAAGGTGAAAGCCGCTTAACATTAAACAAATAAATTATGAGCAACAGAATCTTATTAGTAGAAGACGACCAAAGTTTTGGTGCGGTTTTGAAGGATTATTTATCCATTAATAATTTCGAGGTCACCCTTGCCACCGATGGTGAACAAGGCTTGAAAGAGTTTACAGAAAACGAATTCGATATCTGTATTTTCGATGTGATGATGCCGAAAAAAGACGGTTTCAGCCTGGCGGAAGATGTGAAAAGAATCGACAAAAATATTCCCATCATTTTTCTTACCGCGCGAAATATGCGTGAAGATATTTTGAAAGGTTACCAGCTTGGTGCCGACGATTATATCACCAAACCTTTTGATACTGAGCTTCTTCTGTATAAAATCAAAGCGATTTTGCAACGCAGCGCCACTTTGGAAAATGACGAGCAGGAACAGTTTAAAATCAGCAATATATTCTTCGATTCCATGTTGCGACAGTTGCGCGTGGGCGACAACGAATACAAATTATCGCCAAAGGAAAATGAGTTGCTGAAGCTGCTTTGCCAGCACCGCAACGATTTTATGCCGCGCGATTTGGCACTGAGAAAAATCTGGAAAAAGGAAAATTATTTTACCGCCAGAAGTATGGATGTGTACATTGCCAAGTTGAGAAAATTGTTGAAAGATGATGACGGTTTGGAAATCATCAACGTTCACGGTGAAGGTTTCAGGCTGTTGGTGAAAAATTAGGTCCAAAAGGAGCTCATTTTTTGATGAGAAATTACATTGAATTTTAGCAATTTACTAAACCAAGAAAATATACCGTTCAAGCAGCGAATTTTTTGGTTTTAGATAAACGCAGTCTCAGTAAATAATAAGTGCTTTGATAAACCGGAAAAATTTACCGTTAAAGCAGCTAATTCTTAGCTTCTAGGTAAAAGCAATTTTCAGCAAAGAATAAGCACTTTGGTAAACCGGAAAAATTTGCCGTTCAAGCAGGGAAAAATTAGTTCTAAAAAAGAGCCACTTCGAAAAAGTGGCTCTTTTTATATAAGGAGTTTTTATCAAAACTATTTTGCTTCTACACAGAAGACTCGGTATTGCACCAGATTGGCGTCTTTAAAATGTTGTTTCACGCGGGCAAAATCAGCGGCGCCGCTTTTTTTGGTGAAATAACTTCCTGCCAACACTTTATAGTTCGGGCGAAGGGACGCATCGATTTCAACTTTCATATTGGGAAAACGGCGGCGAAAAAACATCCCGACTTCGCGTGCTTCCGCATTGCTTTTCACGACTGCAAGCTGAATTTTATATCCCATAATCCGTGGGTTTCTTCGGCAGATTTCAGCATCGGTAAGTTCGCGCTCCGGTACGGCGATTTTCGGTTCGGAGCTTTTCGGCGTGCTATCGTTCCCGGAAAAAGTGTTTGCCGAGGTGGCGCATTTATCTTCAATATTGGCAAGCAGATCGTTTACTTTTTGGTCCATCACCACGGTAAGTGGTGTGCCATTGATGGTGTCGTTTTTTATAACCTGTTGTGCGGTAAAGAAATTAACCGAGAAAAGTGAAAAAAGGGCAATTATTTTAAAAAAGTGATTCATCGAATATATTTTGGACAAATTTAAAACAAATAAAAATTATAGGAGTATTTGTTATTTAGAACCTTTATAAATTAAACCAAAACCTCCGATGGATACGTAATCGGCTGTTAAGATTCTGTTAAAAGTCTTATTTTTGCCAAGTTGAAAGTAAACTCAATATAATTTACTAACCCAAGATTTTATAAATGATTAGTTGGAGAAAGCATTACAAAAGAGGTCTTATCGCAATAGGTCTATTGCTGTCGACCAGTGCTTCTATTTACGCTCAGGGAGATGCTAAAAACGGTGAAAAGCTTTTTAAAGCGAACTGTACCGCTTGTCACGCATTAGACAAACAACTTGTCGGTCCGGCTTTAGGTGGCGTAGTAGACAGACTCAAAAAGGAGCAAAATTTAGATACGGATTGGCTTCATAAGTGGATTAAAGACAACAAATCTTTACGTGCTTCGGGCGATAAATATGCCAATGAAGTTTACGAAAAATTCAATAAGGTTGAAATGACGCCGTTTCCTAGTCTTAGCGACCAGGACATCAGCGACATTTTAGAATATACCACAAACCCTCCTGCCGCAGAACCTGCTGCTGACGCTACTGCTGCCGGTGCCGCCGGTGCGCCTGCCGGAATGGATTCTGTAGCTGCGCTGGAAGCTTCCAAAAGAGAATCGATGAATTCAAAAGTAATTTTGATTTCACTTTTAGCGATTGGTGGACTTCTGCTTTGGTTATTGCTAAAACTTCGCCAGTTGGTGAAACTTCAGCAAGATGACGAGCTGGTTGGGGTAAACGCAAATAAAGCGGTTTCTTTTGGGGAACTGTACAGAAAATATCATTACGTAGGAAAAGGTCTTGTGGTTTTACTGGGAATTTTTGCTGCCTACGGAATTTGGAACAGCTTAATGTGGATTGGTGTTTACAAAGGTTATAAGCCTGAGCAGCCGATTTACTTCTCGCATAGAATTCACGCAGGTGAAAATAAAATTGACTGTCAGCTTTGTCACTCTTCAGCGAAATATGGTAAAGTATCTGAAATTCCATCAATGAACGTTTGTATGAACTGTCACCGAAATATTGCCGAATACAACGGGAAATATATGGAGCCAGGAAAAGATAAAGCTTTCTACGACGGTGAAATCCAAAAAATTTATGCTGCTACCGGCTGGGACCCTGCATCACAACAATACACCGGAAAAACTCAGCCTGTAGAATGGACGAGAATTCACAACATGCCCGATTTCGTTTACTTTAACCACGCACAACACGTTGTTGCCGGTGAAACTGCAATTATCAACAGCTTTAACCAGAAAAACCCTGATGCTAAAATCGATGTGGTTTGTAAAGCTTGCCACGGCCAGGTTGATACGATGAACGTGGTGCAAATGGCAAACGACTTCACCATGGGCTGGTGTATCGAATGTCATAGAACTACCGAAGTGGATATGAAAAATGGTTATAATCAGGAATATTTCAAAAATCTACATGAGAAACTGAAAAAACAGTATGGCTCAGGTGCGAAAGTAACCGTAGATGCAATTGGTGGTCTTGAGTGTGGTAAATGTCATTATTAATAACAAAAATTAGAAGTATCAATGGCTTCAAATAAAATACAATTCAGAAGTATTCAAGAACTGAAAGATCCTACACTGAACGGGAGACTGGCTCAGAAGGAATTTCAGACAGAAATCCCGGTGGACGAGGTATTGGGTTCGTCGCGGTCTTCAGACTCGGGGACTTCACGTAGAGACTTCCTAAAGCTTTTAGGATTTTCTACAGCAGCGGTTACTTTGGCTGCATGTGAGGCGCCGGTTATTAAAACAATTCCGTATGTGGTAAAACCGCACGAAATTATTCCGGGTATTCCGAATTATTACGCAAGTACGTATTTTGACGGATTTGACTTTGCAAGTGTACTTGTAAAAACCAGAGAAGGTCGCCCGATTAAAATTGAGCCGAATCCTTCAGCAGGAGATTTAGGCAAAACACGCGCAAGAACTCAGGCAGCTGTTCTTAGTTTGTACGACAATGAAAAAGTAAAACAGCCAAAACTGAACGGTAAAGACGAAACCTTCGATAAAGTAGATGATTTCGTGCTGAAAGGCCTTACCGAAGCACAGGGATTTGGTAAAAAAATCGTTGTTTTATCGCACTCTTTCCCTTCACCGACTTTCAAAAAATTATTTGCTGATTTCAAAGCAAAATATCCAACTGCGGAACTGGTAACTTATGATGCGTTACCTTACAGTGCGGCTCTTGATGCAGCACAGGAAGTTTTCGGTCAGCGCGCATTACCGGTTTACGATCTTTCAAAAACGCAATTAGTTGTTTCTTTCCAGGCGGATTTCTTAGGAGATTTCAATGGTGGAAATTTAGATAGCTCTTACGCAGCGGCAAGAAAACCAGGAGCGAACATGTTGAGACACATCCAAGTGGAGTCCAACATGACTTTGACCGGAGCAAATGCTGATACGAGAATCCGCTTGAAACCAAGCGCCGTAAATAAAGTTTTAGTTGAAGTTTATAACGGTTTAAACGGTGGAGCAATCAGCAAAGAGGCTGGTGAAATCGTAAAAGAATTACAGGCGAAAGGCAGCAACGCTGTTGTTTTCGCAGATGGTTCTAAAGCAGCTCACGTTTTAGCAAACTTAATTAACCAAAAATTAGGTTCTACCGCTTTCACCGGGAAAGCAAATTTCCTTAAAGAATTCGACGGTGCCCGTTACCAGGAATTTTTAGGTTGGCTAAACGCAGGACAGGTTGGTGTTTTGATCGCTAATAACGTAAACCCAATTTATTCGAACAAACAAGGGGAAAATTTCCGAAAATCTCTGGAAAAGGTTCCTTATGTAGTTGCAGTTACCGATAAGAAAAACGAAATGTATAAAGCAGCGAAAGCTGTAATTCCAGTAGCAAACTGGTTAGAGTCTTGGGGTGATTTAGCGCCACAGACCGGCATTTATACATTGATGCAGCCAACCATTCAAAAAATCTTTAAATCAAGACAGATTGAAGAGTCTCTTTTGGTTTGGATGAATGGTAAAGGCAATGAAGCAAACAATTATTACGATTATTTAAAAGCAAACGCGCAAACTATTTTAGGTTCTACAACCTTTAATAAAGCGTTATATAACGGAATTATAGCTGGTGGGAATACAGCATCATTAAGCTATTCCGGTGGAAATGCACAACAGGCAATTACTGAATTGGGAGGTTTCAAAGCTTCCGATTTAGAATTGGTATTGTACACCAAGACCTCAATTGGTGACGGTACGCAAGCCAATAACCCTTGGTTGCAGGAATTACCGGATCCAATCACCAGAATGACTTGGGATAACTACTTAACAGTTTCACCAAAAGATGCAGCAAGATTAGGTATTGTTAACGATCTTAACGGTAGAATGCAGCTGAACGGTTCTGTTGTGAATCTTACAGCAAACGGGGTAACATTGAAAAATGTTCCGGTTTATGTACAGCCAGGTCAGGCAGACGGTTCTATGGGACTTGCCCTTGGATATGGTAAAAAAGATTCCGGCACCGTTGCGGAAACCGGGGTAAATGCTTATCCGGTTTTCGACGGAAGTAATTTGGTTATTTCTAATGTAAAAATTGAAAAAACCGGCGATTTGCATGAATTTGCAGGTATGCAGCTTCAAAATACATTAATGGGTCGTTACGAAATTGCAAGAGAGGTTTCTTTGGATACTTTCTTAAATGTAAAATTCGACGACGAAAAATTAGGTTGGAACAAACCATTGGAATATCATACCATCGGAGGTGCTTTACCAGCAGGTAAAATTGACCTTTGGGATGCTTTCGATGATACAGACGGTCCTCACTTTAATTTATCAGTAGACCTTAACTCATGTATCGGCTGTGGTGCCTGTGTTGTAGCTTGCCAGGCTGAAAACAATATTCCTGTTGTTGGTAAAGACGAAGTAAGAATGTCCCGTGATATGTTCTGGTTAAGAATTGACCGTTACTACACAACTGATATTCCTGCTGATGTTGATACGAATAAAGACGGTAAGCTTTCTCAGGAAGAAGCGATTACTGCGGACCTTAATGTACCAGGAATGTACGGTCACTTTATGGATAAGGAAAGTGGAATCCTGAATCATCCAGCTGAAAATCCGGACGTGATCTTCCAGCCGGTGATGTGTCAGCACTGTAACCATGCTCCATGTGAAACAGTTTGTCCTGTTGCCGCGACTTCTCACGGTAAACAAGGTCAGAACCAAATGGCTTATAACAGATGTATCGGTACAAGATATTGTGCGAACAACTGTCCATATAAGGTAAGACGTTTCAACTGGTTCACGTATAACCTTAATGACAAATTCGACTTTAATCAAAATAATGATTTAGGAAGAATGGTTTTAAATCCTGATGTTGTAGTAAGAACAAGAGGTGTAATGGAAAAATGTTCAATGTGTATCCAAAAAACACAGAACGTTATTCTGGAAGCTAAAAAAGAAGGCAGAACGGTTAAAGATGGTGAATTCTCTACCGCTTGTTCAAACGCCTGTCCGACTGGCGCCTATACATTTGGTGATATGAATGATAAGAACTCTGAAGTTCGCGCATTATTCAGCACCAACAGGAAGTACACTTTGCTGGAAGAGATTGGGACTAAACCTAATGTATTCTACCATACCAAAGTGAGAAATAGAAAAGAAAATAATGTTTAAATAATAAATAGGTAAAAAATGTCAGGACATTACGAAGCTCCGATAAGGGAACCTTTAATTATTGGTCACAAGACTTATCACGATATCTCCGAGGATATCGCCAGACCTATAGAAGAGAGAGCAGGGAAGTTATGGTGGGTTTCTTTTTGGATCGCATTAGCCCTTTTCGTCTACGGATTTGGTTGTATTGCTTACACCATCGGTACCGGTATTGGTGCCTGGGGACTTAACCGAACCAACAACTGGGGCTGGGATATTACCAACTTTGTATGGTGGGTAGGTATCGGTCACGCAGGAACACTTATCTCTGCTGTACTTTTATTATTTAGACAAAGATGGAGAATGTCGGTAAACCGCTCTGCGGAAGCGATGACAATTTTCGCGGTAGTTCAGGCGGCAATCTTCCCTGTAATTCACATGGGTAGAGTTTGGGTAGGATACTGGGTTTTCCCTTTACCAAACCAATTCGGGTCACTTTGGACCAACTTTAACTCGCCACTACTTTGGGACGTATTTGCAATTTCTACCTATTTCTCCGTATCCACAGTTTTCTGGTTTATGGGATTGATTCCGGATTTTGCGATGATTAGAGACCGTGCAAAAACTCCGTGGACCAAAAGAATTTATACCTTTCTGTCCTTCGGATGGGGTGGAAAAGCAAAACACTGGCAGCGTTTCGAAGAATTATCTTTGGTATTGGCAGGTTTGGCAACACCACTTGTATTCTCGGTACACACCACGGTATCCTTTGACTTTGCTACGTCGGTGATCAAAGGTTGGCACTCCACCATTTATCCGCCGTATTTCGTTGCAGGGGCAATTTTCTCCGGATTTGCAATGGTACAGACGCTTTTGTTGGTTGCAAGAAAAGTGGCACACTTAGAAGATTATATTACCATGTATCATATAGAAATTATGAACATCGTAATCATTGTAACCGGTGGTATGGTAACTGTAGCCTATGCTACCGAATATTTTATCGCTTGGTATTCCGGATCAAGATATGAGGATTTCACCTATCTTTCACCAGGTGCTGCAACCGGACCTTACTGGTGGGCGTTCTGGGCATTGATTATCTGCAACTTGGTAATTCCAGCTTTATTCTGGTTCAAGAAAATCAGAACAAACATCTTTGCGACATTCATTATCGCCTTGGTAATCAACATCGGGATGTGGTTTGAAAGATTTGACATTATCGTCATCAATATTTCCAGAGATTATTTACCAAGTTCCTGGACAATGTTTAAACCTTCAATTATTGATGTCGGCGTCTATTTAGGAACAATTGGTTTCTTCGGAGTTTTATTCTTATTGTACGCCAGAACCTTCCCGGTTATTGCACAGGCAGAATTGAAGACCATCTTGAAGATATCAGGTGAAACTTATAAAGCTAAAGAAGAAGAAGATGAGCACCACTAAAAGAATATACGGCATGTATGCCGACGACGATGATTTATTGGAAGGTGTAAAAGCTTTCAACGATAAAGGTATTGCGATTGCAGAAGTCTACACACCATTCCCGGTACACGGGCTGGACAAGGCTTTAGGTTTAAGAAAAACCAGAATTTCTGACGCTGCTTTTATTTACGCAGTGTACGGTTTAACAATCGGTGCTTTGGTTACCTGGTATACCATGAATCATGACTGGCCAATGAATATTGGTGGTAAGCCAGCATTTACGTGGGGTGAAAATATGCCCGCTTTCGTGGTTCCAATGTTTGAATTAATGGTTTTCTGTGCGGCACACATGATGTCCCTTACCTTCTTGGTGAGAAACAAAATGTATCCTGGATGCCCACCGCAAAACCCGGATCCGCGCACGACCGATGATAAATTCATGATGGAATTTGTTACAGACAATGTAGATGCAGTAAAACAGATCCTGATTGATACCGGGGTTGAAGAAATAACTGTAAAAGATGCTTAAGATGACAAAGAATATAATTAAAGTTACAGCAATCTTAGGATTCGCCGCAATTAGCTTAAGTTCTTGCAGCGACGCAAATCCGCCTTTGGTTTATTTTCCGGATATGTATTTTCCAGTAGCGTACGATCCTTTGATGAAGGCTGAAGATGCATACTCAGACCACGATAATTCCATTCCTGCTTTTGTTAAAAATAATGGAGGAACCGGTCTTGGTTCTGTGAACGGAACAGTAGCACAAAACGAAGAAGGTATTGCAGATCAGGCGGCAAACAAAGCAATGACTCCGGACGAGTACAACGCAGGTTATGACGAGTCTAAAGTTCTTACCACTTCACCTTTGGATCCTGCAAACCAGGAAAAAGATATTAAGCGCGGTAAGATTTTATATGACCAAACCTGTGCTGCATGCCACGGCGTAGCTGGTGATGGTCAGGGACCAATCGTACAAAGTGGTGCATACCTCGGGGTTCCGAAATATGCTGACAGAGAGATTACCGTAGGTTCGGTTCATTATGTGTTAACTAACGGTAGAAATGCCATGGGATCATACGCGGGTCAGCTAAAACCTGGTGATCGATGGAGAGTTGCCCTTTATGTGATGAATGCATTTAAAGGAGGTACAACAGCCGCGCCTGCAGCTGCTCCTGCCGCGTCTGCCACAGCCGCTGCAGCACCAGCCGCTGCGAGCGATGCTGCGCAAGCGTCAACATCTAGTACGAGTCCTAAAAAATAAAAAGAGTAATAAAATGTATAGTTTTTCACCGAAATTAAGATTATATTCAATCATATTCATCATTGCGGGATTGGTGCTTTTTGGCGCAGGGTACTTTTTGAACCATGCTGCAGATGATGCACAAATTGAACATATGATGGAAGCTGTTCATGCTGGCGGTAATCATGCACCCTCTAACTCCAGCGAGCTAGTAGGACCGCAGGATCATGCCGCTCATTTGGAACATGCTAAACTGCAATTCCACAATCAGCCTTTAGCAGCAATCCACACAGTAGCAGTTTTCCTTTTTGCACTAAGTTGTTGTGCCCTGTTTTTCTATGCAATTCAAACAGCCTCACACGCAGGTTGGTCAATCATCATCTTACGGGTAATGGAAGCTATTGCTTCATTTATTCCATGGGCGGGAGCGATTATTGTTATCATCATGTTGCTGAACATTACTCACTTTGGACACCTTTTCCACTGGATGGATCCCGAGCTTACAGATAAAAGCAATCCCAATTTTGATGCAATCTTATTTGAAAAGAAAACATTTTTAAATATTCCTTTTTATGCGGTAAGAACATTAATTTATGTAATCGGTGCTTCTTTCTTCGCCTGGAAACTTAAAAGTCTTTCAAAAAAAGTGGACGAAACAAAAAGTAGAGCTACCTATGCCACTTATTATAACTGGAATGTAGGATATATCGCTTTCTTCGGCTTCGCATCTGCAGCGTGGGCTTGGGATTGGTTAATGTCCATCGATCCACACTGGTATTCTACCATGTATATCTGGTATGCGATGGTAAGTACGTTAGCTTCTTCAATTGCTGCGATTTTATTAATCAGCGTTTATTTGAAGAAAAAAGGTTTCTTACCTCAGTTTAATGATAACCACTTACATGATTTAGGCGTATTCTTATTTGCTTCTACCATGTTGTGGACGTACACCTGGTTTGCACAGTTCATGCTGTACTGGTATGCAAATATTCCGGAAGAGGTGAACTACTTCTATGGTCGATTTGAATACTACGGTTGGGCGTTCTGGTTAATTTTAGTCTTAAACTTTGCACTTCCTTTAATGGTCATGGTAAGTTCAAGCATCAAAAGAAACTATACCGTAATGACTACGATGGCAATCATCATCATTTGTGGACACTGGTTGGTGTATTATAATATGGTAATGCCTGGTTCCGTGGGTCCTTACTGGGAAAATATCACCGGATTATTAACTAATCTTGGAGCGGTATTGTTCGGTTTAGGTTTGTTTGTTTTCGCGGTATTGACCGCATTATCCAAACGAAAACTAATCCCTGAAGGAAACCCGTTCGTTCATGAATCTAAAATTTATGAATATCCGTTCTAAGCGTATATTCATATGAAATACAATCCCGGCCTTTGTCGGGATTTTTTTATAAATTTGTTTCAAACCCAACTCCGATGAGAATGAACTTTTTAACTGATATTTCGCTAAAGGCAATCTTAAAAAAGAGCCGCTTTTTGCTCCTTATTTTTGTTTTTGCCACCCTTGCAAGTTGTAAAAAAACTACCGTTGATGCCACCAACACCAAAACATTGCAGTCAAGTATCAATGATATGGCATCCAGTTTAACCACGCTGCAGCAGGTAAAATTTAGTGAAGCTTTATACATCATTAAAACTTTTGGTGTAGAAGCGGAAGGTTCCTACAACGAACTGCAGGCGTTGGGGAAACTAATCAACGGAAAGAAAGTTCCTGAAATTTTTGCCTTAGCGGATAATGTCGCAAAAAGCAACGGCATCGATTGGACCAGCACCGGACCACCGTCGCTGGGGGAAATGAATATTTTTGGTAATGAATCGGCGAAAGAATCTGATCCTAACGAGGTTTCCGCGAACTCCTTAAGCATCACCATAAATCCACTCGCAAACGACGAAGTTTTGGGCGTACAGTCTTTACAGGTCGTGCCGCGTTTATTAGACAATAGAGGACAGAAAGTTAATTTCACCGGTGCCGCTTTGGAAGTAGTGCTTCAGGTATTCAGCGGTGGTAATCAGGTTTTGCAGGCTAAAAATTTAATGCAGGACAATAATTTCAAAGGTTTCACCTTAAGATTTGCTTCCCTTCCATCGCAGAAAATCATCAATAACCAAATCGACATTACCGTTACGGTAAAAACCACCAAGAAAACCTTTAAAATGACCAAAGTAGGTGTTGACGTAAACCCTAAAGCTTTGCGTATGCCGCCAGGCGACCCGGAAAAAAACCCGGCAAATCCAGATGCGCAGCTGCCCACGGATTCAATAAGACTAAATGACGATGCGCCCGTGGACAAAGCAGTTATTCCCGCAGGCGATCCAAAAGCTACGGTTTCACGCTTCCTCAACAATCTTTCCGCTCAAAATTTGAGAGGTGCTTATGCTACCGCCGATAATCCGGCGTGGGGCTCTTACGACCAGTTTTCAAATCCTACTTCAGGTTTTGGCGGTGTTAAAGGCGTAAACGTAAAAAATATAGCGACTACTTCGGTAAATCCAAATTCCGCAAACGTCAATGCAACTTATGACATTACGGACAAAGACGGAAAAACAACCTCAATCCAGGTGACTTTCGGGCTTAAAAATACAAATGGAGAATGGAAGATTTCCAGCTATAAAATCAATTAATGATGAATCAGCAGTTAGTAGAAGAATTAGAAAAAACCATTGAAAATATCCCGAATTTTCCCAAAGAGGGAATTCAGTTCAAAGATATTACGCCCATTTTTCTGAACCCTCAGTTGTATAAAGATGTCATCCATGATCTTGCCGCTTTCAGTCGGGACAAGATTGATGTAGTGTGCGGTATTGAAAGCCGCGGTTACTTATTTGGAATTGCGATCGCCGTTGCGCTGGATGTCCCCTTTATTTTAATCCGAAAACAAGGCAAGCTGCCTCCACCTTTCCTTGGTCAGAAATATGACTTGGAATATGGCTCCGCCGAAATTGAAATGCGGACCGGCCAGTTGAAACCGGGACAAAGAGTTTTGATTCATGATGATTTGCTGGCCACCGGCGGTACTACTGAAGCTGCGGCGCTTTTGGTAGAAAAACAAGGCGGTGTGGTTTCACAGTTCAGCTTTCTAATCGCTTTGAAAGATTTAGCAGGTGAAGAACGCTTGAAAAAATTCAACGCCGAAGTTCATCAAATCCTCAGCTATTAAAAACGAAAAAAAATGCCGTTTAAGCGGCGAATAAATCTGGGCGGAGGCGAACTGTGTTTTTTGAAAACTTAATTTTGTATATCGCTCAAAAACAGTTAAATTTGCACTTCAATTTTTATTAAATTATGGCAAAACAGAGACCTCACATCAACAAAAACGATATGGAAGGTAAGGAAACGGTAGAAGTTTTTAAAGATTTAGACCGCGGTGCTTTAGATACCGAAAGATTTCTGGAAAAAAATGCAAAACTTCTGACCATCATTTTTGGTGCTTTAGTGGTCGCTGTACTGGGCTTTTTTGCCTACAAACAGTTTTATGTTCAGCCACGTAACGAAGAGGCAACTTTAAGCTATTTGTCTGCACAAAAAAATCTTGCTGAAGGTAAAACAGATTTGGCGTTAGGTGGAAAAAGCGCGGCAAACCCGGGATATCTAGGAACTTTTAAAGATTATTCCGATACTGAAGTTGGAAAACTTTCTGCTTATAATGCAGGCTTAATTAAATTTAAAGAAGGGAAGTACCAGGAAGCTTACGATTTGTTGGATAAATTCTCCAGCGACAGCAAAGTTTTAACTGCTTTGAAATATGGTGCAATGGCAGACAGCCAATCCAATCTAAATAAAAACGAAGATGCGTTATCACTTTTAGATAAAGCAATTTCTGCAAGTGACGATCCGTACACCAAATATTATTTCACCAGAAAAGCCGGAACTTTAGCTTTAGCGATGAAGAAAAATGCGGAAGCAAAAAAATATTTTTCTACCATCGAGGAAAAGTACGAGGATTACGATAACGGCATGTCTGACGCATACATCGAAATGGTAAAATATTTCTAAAAACATAAAAATGGCAACTGTAAATCTTTCAGATTATCAACCATTAAAAATCAGCGATGCCAGTTCTTTTAGAATTGGCATTGTTGTTTCCGAATGGAATGATTTTGTAACCGATAATCTACGTGATGGCGCGCTGGAAACGCTGCTAAAAGAAGGCATACCAGAAGATCATATTAAAGTATTCAACGTGCCTGGTGCTTTTGAGCTTAATTATGCTACCATGCAACTCTGTAAAACCGGCTATTTCCATGCGGTAATTGCAATTGGTTGCGTCATCCGCGGCGAAACACCACATTTTGATTATGTTTGTTCCGCAGTGGCACAGGGAATTAAAGATTGCAATATTTTGACGGATGTTCCGGCAATTTTTTGTGTTTTAACCGACGATACCAAAGAGCAATCCATTGCCAGAAGTGGCGGCGCGCTCGGAAATAAAGGGATTGAAGCTGCGGTTACCGCAATGCAAATGGTGGCTTTCAAGCGTGACCTTTAAACTTCAGCGGAAAACATTGAAATGGCTTATAAATTAATTTAGATTGAAAAACGCAGTCATCATTCCTTGTTATAACGAATCTTCGCGGCTGCCCCTCGATGATTATTCTGCGTTTCTGCGTACAAACACGGACTGTAAATTAATATTCGTCAACGACGGTTCTACTGATGATACTCTGAGTATTCTTCAGCGTTTGCAGCTTAGTTTTCCCGAAGCGGTCCAAATTATTACTCTTCCGCAAAACGCAGGTAAAGCGGCAGCGGTTCGGGCTGGTATGTTGGCTTGTAACGATGCTAGCTTTGAAAAAGTAGGCTATCTCGATGCAGATCTTGCAACCTCGCTTGAAGAATGGCGTGCCATTGCTAACACCGTTTCTGGCGACATTGTCTTCGCTTTTGGTTCCCGAATTTCTAAAATAGACAATTATATCTCAAGAAAGAAATATCGTCACTATTCCGGGCGGGTCATTGCGACTTTTATTTCGGAAGCGTTGGGAATTGCAGTTTACGACACGCAATGTGGCTGCAAAGTTTTCAGCGCAGACTTGGTGAAACCCTTGTTTGAAGATGCTTTTGTCTCAAAATGGCTTTTCGACGTGGAGATTTTTTTCCGGCTTAAAAATAAATATGGCGGACCGGAAATGTCCAAAATCTGCCGCGAGATTCCACTACAACGTTGGCATGATGTCGATGAATCCAAAGTGAAATTTACCTATTTTTTCAAGCTCTGGATAGATCTATTTTTAATCGCTAAAAAATACCGAAATGCAGCAAAAAGCATTTTATAATTCAACAAAGTTTTTCAAAATTGCACTTATCTCCCTGATTGTTGCGCGTTTAATTCTAAATGCGCTGATTCCCGTGATGGACCAGACCGAAGCCCGCTATGCGGAAATTGCGCGGCTGATGGCAGAAACCGGCAACTGGATTACACCACAAATCGACTACAGCATACCCTTTTGGGCAAAGCCGCCACTTTCGACATGGCTTTCCGCCTTATCGATTAAAGTTTTTGGTGTTAATGAATTTGCCGTACGCTTTCCCGCGTTTGCAATTTCGATGTTGCTGCTTCTGTTGCTGAAACCTTTCGCCCGCCGTGCAAACCTTCCACTGGTTATACCTGCTTTTATCCTCTTTACGCTGCCGGAATTTTTGTTACACGTTGGTGTGGTTTCCACAGATATGACCTTGTTGCTGTCTATTACGCTGATGATGGTTTCATTTTGGGAAACCATGAACGATGGAAAGCGCTATTGGAGTTATCTTTTCTTTGTAGCAATAGGTCTTGGATTTTTGGCAAAAGGACCGATTATATTGCTGTTAACGGGTCCGCCATTATTTGCCTGGACGGTTTGGTTCAAATCCTTTCGCAAGCTTTTTACCGCATTTCCCTGGATAGTTGGTATTTTAATCGTGATCGCCGTGGCGCTGCCGTGGTATTATCTTGCTGAAAAAGCTACACCGGGTTTTCTGGAGTATTTCTTTGTGGGTGAACATTATAAACGGTTTTTTGATGCCTCCTGGAAAGGAGATAAATATGGTTTTCCAAAGATCCAGCCGTTTGGGATTATCTGGGTTTTTCTGTTTTCGTTAGCCTTACCCTGGATTCTCTTTTTCGCCAACAAAGTTGCAACGAAACCTAAAATCATCCTAAAGGACCGATGGCTTTTATTTTTAGCACTTTGGATTTTATGGACTCCGTTATTTTTTACCTCTTCCAAAAGTTTAATTCATACCTATATTTTACCATGCTGTGTTCCGCTTGCGCTTTTTGTAGCCACTTTTTGGGACCAGATTAAACATAAAAAAACTTATGTGGTGTCTGCACTGGTCGTTCCGGTCCTGTCGGTTGTGATTATCATGCTTTATTTTGTGCCCGGCGTTTTTATAAACAACACCAACACCGATAAGTACATTTTAAAAGATTACAACGGCGAAAAACTTTTTTACCTTGGAGAAAAAACTTATTCCAGTCAGTTTTACAGTAGAGGACACGTAAAAACGATACCGGTGGAAAAGCTGGACAGTCTGAAAAAAGCTGATAGGAACTTTCTTTTACTGGTCCGTAAACGAAATATGGAAGCAGTTCAGGATGCTCCGGATTTAATTAAGCTCGACGAAAGCCGGAAAAGTGTTTTGTTTAAAATAAAATAGTTTTACCAATGCTTACTCATATTGGTAAGTAGGTATATTTTTTGTTAATGTAAAAAATTAAAAATAAGCTATTATGAAATGGACAAACGATAGAAGTGGGAATGTTGATGACAGGCGCGGCTCCGGCGGTGGCGGAATGCTTGTAGGGGGAGGTTTAGGATCCCTGATTATCGCAGCAATTATATTTTTTCTTGGCGGCGATCCTTCCGCTATTTTATCTTCAGGAGCAAGTGCCGGTCCGGCTACCGAACAGCGTGATCTAACACCCGAAGAGCTGAAAGTTCGGGATTTTGTTGAGATGGTCACCGCAGAAAACGAACAAACCTGGTCTAAAATTTTTCAGGAGAACGGCATGCAGTATGAGCCCGCCAAAGTGGTAATGTTTGAAGATGTGACCCAATCGGGTTGTGGTACAGCGCAGGCAGCTATGGGACCTTTTTACTGTCCCGCCGACCAAACCGTTTATATGGACATGAGTTTCTTTAAAGAACTGGAGCAACGTTTTGGTGCTCAGGTAACTGAGTTTTCCATCGCTTATGTAATGGCGCACGAAATAGGACATCATGTACAGACGCTTTTGGGAACTACACAAAAAGTAGATCAATTACGAAATAGTGGAAGATACTCTCAAACCGATATGAACCGCGTTTCCGTCGCAACAGAGTTACAGGCAGATTTCTACGCTGGAGTTTGGGCCAAGCAAACCGATAACCGTGAACATATTCTGGAACCGGGAGATATTGAATCTGCGATCTCTGCGGCAGAAGCTGTAGGTGATGATAACATCCAGAAGCGGTCACAAGGCTACGTGAATCAGGAAGGTTTTACACACGGAAGTTCTGCACAGCGTAAAGAGTGGTTTATGAAAGGTTATAATACCGGCGACATCCGCCAGGGTGACACTTTCAACGCTTTGTTAAACTAGAAAAAAATGTTCAAATAACACCTAAAAAAACCACCGAACTAAAGGTTCGGTGGTTTCTTAATATATAAATGTAAAATTGCGTTCTTAAATGCCCTGATTCATGCCGGTCTCTGGACTTGTGGCATTGGTACTGGTAGTTTCGCTTACTTTATCTTTAACCTGTGAAGTTAAATCTGATGCTTTAGACTTGATGTCGTTTCCCCACTGGTTGAAATTATCTTTAGCAGTGTTTACTTTGTCTTTTACCATCTGCTTTTCTTCCGGACTGGAATTTTTATATTTCCACCATGCTACTGCACCTAATCCTAATAATGCTAACAAGCCGTTTGTCTTGGTTCCCATAACTTTAATTTTTAATTATTTAATGAATAAAATTTTATATTGATAGCATCTACTATGTAAATTTTATGCCAACGCAGCTTACACAATGCTAAACTTTTGTTAATATCCAAAATGAAAAATTCCGCCTTAAAAGGGCGGAATTTTTAAATTTGAAGTTTATCTTAACCTAGATAAGGATATTTATAATCTTTAGCCGAAACGAATGTTTCTTTAATACTTCGAACGGAAACCCAACGCAACAAATTCATTTTAGAACCTGCCTTATCATTCGTTCCCGAAGCGCGAGCGCCACCAAATGGTTGCTGACCCACAACCGCTCCGGTAGGTTTGTCATTGATGTAGAAGTTACCAGCGGCATTTTCCAGCGCTTTGTAGGCATCTGCAATTGCATAACGGTCCTGCGCAAAAATGGCTCCGGTTAAAGAATAGGGTGAAGTTTCATCAACAAGTTTCAACGTTTCATCCCACTGCGCATCTTCATAGACGTAAACAGAAAGAATTGGTCCAAAAATTTCCTCGCAAACTGACTCATATTTTGGGTTTTTGGTTTCAATTACCGTTGGTTCTACAAACCAGCCTTTGCTGTCGTCACATTTACCACCAATGATTACTTCGGCGTCGCTGGAGTTTTCAGCTCTTTCAATATAACCTTTACATTTTTTGAAAGAATTTTCATCGATTACCGCATTTACGAAATTCGACGGATCTTCCGGGCTTCCAACTTTAATGGTTTTCATTTGTTTTTCCATCACCGCTTTTACATCTGCCCACAAAGATTGCGGAATGTAAGCACGGGAAGCAGCGGAACATTTCTGTCCTTGGTATTCGAAAGCGCCACGCACCAATGCTGTTGCAACAGCCTCCACATTTGCAGAAGGATGAGCAACAACGAAATCTTTACCACCAGTTTCCCCTACGATTCGCGGATAGGTTTTATACTGATGAATATTTTCACCAATCTGTTTCCACATACTTTGGAACACTTTTGTAGAACCGGTGAAATGCAAACCTGCAAAGTCCGGATGAGCCAAAACTTTGTCTGCAGTTTCTTTACCATCGGTGAAAATCATATTGATAACACCGTCCGGTAAACCAGCTTCAGTCAAAATATCCATAATAACTTTCGCGGAATAAATCTGCTTATCAGATGGTTTCCAAACCACGACATTTCCCATCAAAGCCATACACGTAGGCAAGTTCCCCGAAATCGCTGTAAAGTTGAACGGCGTTACCGCAAAACAGAATCCTTCCAAAGGTCTGTATTCCGATCTGTTCCAGATTCCGTTATCGGAAATGGGTTGTTCGCTGTACAAATCGGTCATAAACTCTACATTGAATCTTAAAAAGTCGATAAATTCACAAGCTGCATCAATTTCTGCCTGATGAACATTTTTACTTTGTCCGATCATGGTAGCTGCGTTCAAGCGGTCGCGGTATGGGCCCGCAATTAAATCTGCAGCTTTAAGGAAAATCGAGGCACGCTGTTCCCAACCAAGGTTGTTCCATTTTTCTTTTGCGGCTAAGGCTGCGTTGATGGCGTCGTCCACATGCTGCATGGTTCCTTTATGGTAAACTCCCAAATTATGCTGGTGATCCTGCGGAGATGTAATTACCACTTCATCGCCGGTTTTTACCTCTTTCCCCCCAATGACCATTGGAATGTTCACTTTTTCTTTCCACATTTCTTTGTAGGTGGCAATAAGTGATTTTACCTCGTCAGAGCCTGGTTCATAGCTTCTTACAGGTTCATTTATAGCTAAAGGAACTTGTGAAATTGCTTTTGACATATTTTAAATATTTTTATTGATAAATTTTGAATGTTACAAAGTTACGGGATTTAAAGCGATGGTCAAAATTGAAAAAAAGGCTCAAACCTTAACCAAAATTTTATCACACACCATTTTGCTCAGCACGATTTTGCTGTCGTCGTCTTTTCCAATCGTCATCGATTCATCATATTTTTCAATGTCCACAACGGTTAGAATGTTTCCGAGCTCCAGTTCTTTGCTGTTGAGGAAATTCAGAAAGTCATCATCGGAAACCGTTACCGCGCTGAATGTTACCGTGTCCCCTTTTTTAGTTTCACTGAGTTTTTGAAGGTCTAAAGAAATTATAGCGCCATCTTTGTTGGGAATGGGTTCGCCGTGGGGATCAAACTTGGGAAATTGTAGCAGCTCGTCCATTTTATCGAAAAACATTTCAGAATGTACATGTTCCAGCTGTTCGGCAATTTCGTGCACGTTTTCCCAGCCGAAATTCATTTTTTCAACCAAAAACATTTCGGTAAGGCGGTGTTTTCTCACGATTAAAGCTGCTTCTTTTTTCCCGAGAGCGGTAATAATGAGCGGCTTATAGGTTTCATAAATTACCCAGTCTTTTTGCGCAAATTTCTTCATCATATTATTCACGCTCGGCATTTTTACATTCATAAATTTGCTTAATTCGTTTACGGTAACCGTATTATCGTCTTTCCGGAGGTGAAAAATGGCTTTAAGATAGTTTTCTTCGGTAAGTGAAATCATATGTTAGGCAATGTATAAAGCAAAGCTAACAATTATAAAATGAACGAAAGCGCGCAAAGAATTTTGCGCGCCTTCTCTTCAAATACATAAAATGAAATAAAAAATCCTCCTTCAAATAAAACAGCGCTTATAAAAAGAATGATATGAAAAGGTTAAAATGTGGTTCGCTGTAATAGCATAACAAAGGTGAGAGATAATTTCAAAAAATTACGCGTGATTTAACCCGAATTTTTAGTTTTTTAGACCCATTTGTGTACATTTGGTTAATGAAGTATTCATTTAAAAACGATTACGCCGAAGGCGCACACCCGCAAATTCTGGAAGCTTTGGTAAATTCAAATCTGAATCAGCAAAATGGGTATGGTTTAGACGATTATTCCAGCACAGCGAAAGAAATGATTAAACAGAAAATCGGTAATTCGAAAGCTACTGTTGATTTTGTTTCAGGCGGAACTCAAGCCAATTTAATAGCGATTTCAGCGTTCCTGCGCCCGCACGAAAGTGTGGTTTCAGCTTCAACTGGCCATATTTTCACCAACGAAAGCGGTGCGATTGAAGCGACCGGTCACAAGGTGCATTCCGTTGAAACTTCAAACGGAAAAATTTCATCCGAAGATATCCAAAAAATTATCGATGTTCACCAAAATAAGCCGCATCAGCTGAAACAGAAACTGGTGTATATTTCAAATTCCACCGAACTTGGAACCATTTATTCCAAAGAGGAATTGGTAAACTTATACCAATATTGTCAGGAAAATAATCTCTATTTATTTGTTGATGGTGCGCGCTTGGGTCACGCTTTAACCGCGGAAACCAACGATTTGAAGCTCGTAGATTTCGGAAAATATACCGACGCTTTTTATTTGGGCGGTACAAAAAACGGCGCTCTAATCGGTGAAGCGATTATCATTAATAATGAAAATCTTCAGCAAGAATTTGGTTTTCATTTAAAGCAAAAAGGTGCCCTGCTCGCAAAAGGAAGGTTGCTAGGCATCCAGTTTCAAGAGCTCTTTCGCGATGATTTGTATTTTGATCTGGCCCATCATGCGAACCGCCAGGCAATGAAAATTAAACAAGCTTTTAAAGATAGTGGCTTCAAATTTCTGGCTGAAACTTTTACAAACCAGATATTCCCGGTATTGAATAATGCACAAATTGAAAAACTTTCGGAAAATTTCGATTTTTATGTCTGGAAAAAAATCGATGAAGAAAATTCCGCAGTTCGTATCATCACTTCCTGGTCCACGCCGGAGGAAATCGTGGAAAAATTTATTAATGAAATAAAAAAATTGCAATGAAAAAGACGATGTTTTTTATAAGCCTTTTGGTGATTACTGGCTTAAACGCGCAAAAAATGCAAAAAGACCCGGAAATTTCTGCCTACGTAGATGCAGTAAGCAAAGATTCTTTAAAAGCCAATATTGAAAAGCTCGTAAGCTTCGGCACGCGGCATACTTTGAGTTCTACTACCGACAAAAAACAGGGAATTGGCGCGGCGAGAAATTGGGTTCTGTCAAAGTTTAAAAATTACGCTAAAAATTCTGGCGGCAGAATGGAGGTTTATTTGCAAAATCAAGATTTGCAACCGGATGGAAGACGGGTGAACAAAGCCATAAATCTAGGAAATGCCGTCGCGTTTTTAAAAGGAACGGACCCCAACGATAAACGGATTATCATCATTTCCGGACATTTGGATTCCCGGGTTTCCGATGTGCTGAATTCCACAAGCACTGCCCCTGGCGCCAATGACGATGGAAGTGGAGTAGCTGCGATAATCGAGAGCGCACGCGTTTTAAGCAAATCAAAATTCCCAAGCTCCATTCTTTTTGTCGCGGTGAGCGGTGAGGAACAGGGACTGCTGGGCGCGCAAATGCTTGCCGATAAAGCAAAAGCAGAAAATTGGGACATTCAGGCGGTTTTAAATAACGACATGATCGGTAACAACAGTTTTGATGCAAAAAAAAATGAAGTCACGCCAAAACTGCGTGTTTTCAGCGAAGGTTTATCCGCTTTTGAAACCGATAAAACTGCCGCAAGAATTCGCAGCTTAGGTCTTGAAAACGACGGAAACGCCCGACAACTCGCCAGATATGTAAAAGAAATTGGTGAAAAATATGTGAAAAACATCGATATCAAATTGATTTACCGCAATGACCGTTTTCTACGCGGCGGCGATCACACGCCGTTTGTAAACCACGGTTTCACCGGCGTACGCCTCACCGATTATTATGAAAATTTTAATCACCAGCATCAGGATATCCGCACCGAAAACGGAATTAAATACGGCGATTTAATTGAATTTATGGACTTCGATTATCTTCAAACCAATACGGCGGTAAATGTTGCGGTGATGGCGAATTTGGCAAAATCTACACCTCCGCCGGTAAATGTTTTGATGGACGTAAAAGAGCTGACTAATTCCACAAAACTCATGTGGGAAAAACCGGCAACTGGCACCGTGAAAGGGTATAATATTCTCTACCGCGAAACCTCCAGCCCCGTGTGGACCGATAAAATATTCACCACCGAAACCACTTACACCGTTCCGGTTTCGAAAGATAATTTCATTTTTGCGGTTCAAAGTGTTTCCACTACGGGCAATGAAAGTTTACCGGTTATTCCAAAAATATCCCGCTAAAAGCACAAAAAAATCCGTTTTGCAAAACTGCAAAACGGATTTAATTTTTAAAAGAAGTTCCTTATTCTAAATCTTCGAATTTATCTACTATTTTTTGCGAAACTCCGGTTTTGCTGAAACCTCCGTCATGGAAAAGATTCTGCATGGTTACTTTTCTTGTTAAATCTGAGAAAAGACTTACGCAATAGTTCGCACAATCCAGCGCGTCGGCATTTCCAAGCGGAGACATGCTGTCGGCAAAGTTGAAAAATCCGCTGATTCCTTTCACGCCTGCACCTGCTTTGGTCATCACAGGAGACTGTGAAATGGTATTTACACGAACTTTTCGGTCGCCCCAATAGTAACCGAAACTTCTGGCGATACTTTCAAGGTAAGATTTATTATCGGCCATATCACCATAATTTGGGAATACACGTTGTGCCGCAATGTATGTCAATGCCACGATTGAGCCCCATTCGTTCATAATATTTCTGTCCCAGGCAGCTTTCATTACTTTATGGAAAGAAACTGAAGAAACGTCCCAACCTTTTTCCAGGAAATCGTAATTAAGGTCGGTATAAGATTTCCCCTTTCTGATATTTACAGACATTCCGATGGAATGGAGAATAAAATCAATTTTACCAAATTTTTCTTCAGCGTGTGCAAAGAGTTTGTCTAAATCTTCCACAGAAGTTGCGTCTGCTGCCACCACATCAGAACCGGTTTTTTTTGCCAATTCATCAATTTCGCCCATCCGCATTGCGATTGGCGCGTTTGATAAAATAAACTCTGCACCTTCTTCATGACATCTTTCTGCAACTTTCCAGGCGATGGATTGGTCGTTTAAGGCTCCGAAAATAATTCCTTTCTTTCCTTTTAATAATCCGTATGACATACTCT